>OJNJ01001060.1_pt1 | contig 15901 bp, 13 predicted proteins | sample 1597491 | NCBI WGS metagenome assembly OJNJ01 (sample SAMEA2452132, study PRJEB22498) | human gut metagenome | biome: human feces; feature: human gut; material: feces | place: Australia | collected 2012 | reverse complement strand
TATGTATAGATTTCCGTTGGCAACAGTCCTGGAAAAAGTTCATATGTATATAGAGGAATCAATTTTGCCAGAAAGTGTAATGGGAAGGATGTATTTTAGAAAAACGGAAATCAGCACATACATAAAACATCCTCGTTTTGGTAATCTGGAAAATGTTGAAAGTGTACTCCCAGGAACTGTAGTATTAAATGCGCAAGGAGAATTTTGGGATAAAGTTGGAGGGTATGTTCTGACAGTTACACATGAAATTGTACATTGGATGTATCATAGAGATTTTTTTGAAATTTTAAGTTTATTGAGTGATGATACATCTGTTCTGGAGTGTAATAGCAAATTGCAAGTCTATGCAGATGATTTTACTGGAAGAGAAAAGGCTATGTGGTTTGCGGAATGGCAGGCAAATGCATTGGGTATGCGAATTGCCCTTCCACGTATAATATTTGAAAAGATGTGGGAAGAACAGTATCAGGTAGTAAGCCAGATGCCCCATAAAAATTTTAATAAAGCGGAAATTACAGAAAATGTAATTCTTCGAATTTCTAAGTTGTGCGGTATTTCTGAATTTGTAGTAAAACAACGAGCTATTCAGTTAGGCAAAGATGAAGCTATTGGGACTTTATTATACGTAAATAATAAATATTATGCTCCAATTGGGATTAAAGCTGGAGTTCTTAGCTGGGGAGAAACAGTTATTGTTTCCGAGAGAGATTTAAAAGATCTATGTAAAAAAAATGAATATTTACAAGAGCTATTAAATACAAGGAAATTCGTTTATTTGGGATATGTAGTGTGCATTAATGATGCCAAATATTTGGAAAATAAACGGGAGGGAGAGTATGAGCTGACTGAATATGCCAGAAATAATATTAATGAGTGCTGCTTGATTTTTCATTTGAAATCTATATATGAAATAAATGATAAAAGAAAGTTTTATGATCAAGTGTACTTTAATCAAGAAGTTTCCTCTTATGATTATGAAGAACATAACCACAAAGTGGATATATTCAATCCAAATGATAAAAGAAATAAAGATGCCGAGGAAATATGTCGAATATTAGAGAAAGTAAAAGAGGCAAAACGTGAGACGGTAAAAATAAATGGTGAGGTATCGAATGCAATAGTTGAAGACAAAGATTCAAAGACAGAGTTTGGAAAAATACTTAAATATCACATGAATAGAAAACATATTACAGTAAAAATTTTAGCTGATCGTACATATATGAGTACAACGATTATTGAAGATTGGAGAGATGGGAAAAAAAAGCCGCGTTTGGACAATGTTATGGCAATTATAATAGGCTTGAATTTAAAACCAGATTATTGTTGGCGTCTGCTAAATGCTGCTGGCTTTTCATTGGAGGGTACAGATGATAAAACGATAATATATAAATATTTAATTGAAAAACATACTGATGGAGACATTAATCAATGGAATCATATTCTAAAGGCTGTGGGACTACCAGAGATTCCGAACAAACAGGGAGAAAAAAAGAAGAACGATAAAGCTGAACCCTCATGAAGAATTGATTAATAAGCCAAATAAAAATTTTAACCTTAGGTTACAATGTAAATAGGTGTATTTTCTTGATATTACAAGAAAATACACCTATTTTTTATAGAAAATAAAATTAATTAGATTTTTTATTGTAAATTATCAGACTACAAAGACCGCTGAATTAATATATTAAGCAAGTGTAAAAAACCTGAGGTTGGGTGACGGTAAACTTCAAATGCGTTATTATTTTTTTGAAGTTAGGAAAAAGATATATTTTGGCCAAGATATATGTATATTCTGTTAAGACTTCGCATTCAGTCTAGTAGAAGAAATGCGATAATTCCATTGTAATTGGATCTGTATTTACGTTTTTATCATCATAAGAAAGAATATTTGCCTGTCGTGGTGAAAATTCATGTGTGATGGTATCTAATGTAGTAGGAAAGAATTACTAGGATGTCGAATTAAAGTTATAAAGATCTTTGGGCTGAAGCAAACGGAATATACGTGTTGCAATAGTACAGAAATTCCTTGCTACTCATTTGGTAACTGAAGCACCTTGACAATTTCATATGTTGAAACTAATTCGATTGTACCTATGAAGAAAGAATACAATGGTACAGGCTTCTTTCTATATTAGAATTAATCGAATTTATAAGTATTTATTATTTTATAAAAGAACAAAGGAGAACTTATTTATGAAGAAAAATAAAAAATTCCAGAAGGAAAAATTAGACGCCGAGGGATACAAAGAGATCATTGAGTTTTTCAATAAATAAAGTTTAATGACAGAGTGAATAATCTCTTCGAGATTGTAGAATTTTTTAATAAGTAAAAGGAAAGAGGTTTGCAGTAATGGCAGAATCAATGCAAGGCTTACACAGAAGCCATAGATGTACCGAGGTTTCAAATCAGAATATCGGTGAGACCGTAACCGTCATGGGATGGGTACAGAAGAGAAGAAATTTAGGAAGTCTGATCTTTATCGACTTAAGAGACCGTTCGGGTATCTTACAGCTCGTATTTAACGAAGAGAGTGTCGGTGTGGACGAATATTATTCAGAAGTTCTGCCGGAGGATAAGGCTTCCTTTATAGAAAAGGAAAAGAAGGCAGGACGGAAGGTTGTCATGATTGGTGACGGTATCAACGATTCACCGGCATTGTCAGCAGCAGATGTAGGAATTGCAATCAGCGACGGTGCAGAGCTTGCAAGGGAGATTGCCGATGTAACGGTAGGTGCGGATAATCTGTACGAAATCGTGACATTAAAGGCAATCAGTAACGGACTGATGAAACGGATTCATAAGAACTACAGAACGATAGTAGGCTTTAATTCGGGTCTGATAGTGCTGGGCGTTGCAGGTGTGCTTGCGCCGACAACATCAGCAATGTTACATAATACATCAACGCTTTTAATCAGCTTAAAGAGCATGGAAAATGTGCTTTCATAAGAAAAAAGCGGTATTCCACCAGCATTTGGAATACCGCTTTTTTTGCGGTGCGCCTGCCTTGGCGCACCATTTATGGTAGCTGCACGTTATTATTGATAGTTATATTATTATTGATAATCACACACATCAATCATCGATTCTAACAGTTCTTTTTCTTCAGGAATATGTTTTGTCATACGGGCGGCAGCTACGATTGGAAGCCATGAATGGACGTAGCGGCGGTCGGTATGGGTCTTTTTGCAGAAATCAACAAGATATTTTTCCGCAAAGCTTTCATCTACCAGCTTTAACATTAAATATGTGTTGGCAACATCGGCACTGGCATTGCCCTGTGTGGCATGAACCCAGTCAACGGCAGTGATAGCGGTAATCTTTCCGGCATCGTCCGTTTCAACAAGGATATTGTCCGGGCAGTAGTCGCCGTGGCAGAGCTTGTTGTGCTTTGGCAGCGATTCCAGTCGGGTAGACAGCTCATATTTAATGTTAGAATCCAGTTCCAGCGCATTAATCTGGCGCACCAGCTTATCCTTTAACTTTAACAGCAGTGGGTTGGAGCGCTTATTAAAAGCAATCTGATAATCTACCATGGCATGCACGTAGCTGTCAATATTTTCAGGGTGTTCCTTGATTAATTGTGTCAGTGTTACCCCTTTTGCATATTCACTGGTGATAACCCACTGACCGTCTTCTACGGAAACGCTTAAAATCTTTGGAATATCCAGCCCAGTGTCTTCAACACGGGCTGTATTTAACGCTTCATACAAAACATCGGTTTTGCTGTAGTCCGGGGCAAAAACCTTGCGGACTGTATTGCCGTCTTTGTAAACGGCTTTGGTATCTTTTTTAGAAATGCAGTTGTTCATATTCATATCCTTTCTGCCATACCGGCAAATATCATAATGTCACAAATCACAAATCAGCAGCAGATTTATTTACCGTAGTAAGCTTTTAAATACATTTCCTTGATTTCACGCATGAGCGGATAACGAGGATTTGCGCCGGTACACTGGTCATCAAAGGCCTGTTCTACCATGTCATCTAATGTATCTAAGAAATATTTTTCATCTACGCCGTAATCTTTAATTGTCTTTTTAATACCGACCTTTGCTTTTAATTCTTCGATAGCGGTAAGGAAGTTTTCAAATTTTTCATCGTCATTCTTGCCCTGAATACCAAGGAAGTTTGCACATTCTAAGTAACGCTCCTTGCAGTGCGGATATGCATACTGTGAAAATGTACCCATTTTTGCCGGTACTTCTGCGGCATTAAAGCGCATGACATCGGTAATTAAAATGGCATTGGCAATACCGTGCGGCAGGTGGTGGAAAGCACCCAGTTTATGTGCCATAGAGTGGCATACCCCTAAAAATGCATTGGCAAATGCCATACCAGCCATCGTAGATGCGGTTGCCATCTGTTCACGGGCTTTGGCATCATGCGGACCGTTTTCATAAGCCGCAGGCAGATAAGTGAAAATATTTTTCATTGCCTTTAAAGCAAGACCGTCTGTGTAGTCGGTTGCCATAATAGAAGCGTAAGCCTCCAGCGCATGTGTTAAGGCATCAATACCGGAAGCGGCAGTTAAGCCCTTTGGCTGATTCATCATCATGTCGGCATCAATAATTGCCATTTTAGGAAGCAGCTCATAGTCTGCAAGCGGATATTTGATACCGGAATCCTGGTCTGTAATAACGGCAAACGGTGTTACCTCGGAACCTGTACCGGAAGAAGTCGGAACAGCGATAAAATAAGCTTTTTCGCCCATTTTCGGGAAGGTGTAAATACGTTTGCGGATATCCATAAAGCGCATTGCCATATCCATGAAATCAGCTTCCGGATGTTCATACATTACCCACATAATCTTACCGGCATCCATAGCGGAACCGCCGCCGATAGCGATAATGCAGTCCGGCTCAAACAGACGCATGGCTTTTGCACCTTCTTGTGCGCAGGCAAGTGTCGGATCCGGGGCTACATCGTAAAATGTGGTATGCACAATACCCATTTCATCGAGTTTATCTGTGACACATTTTGTATAGCCGTTTTTATATAAGAACTGGTCGGTTACGATAAAGACGCGTTTCTTTCCCATAACCGTTTTTAATTCATTTAAAGCAACAGGCAGACAGCCCTTCTTAAAATACACCTTTTCAGGGGCACGGAACCAAAGCATATTTTCTCTCCTTTCAGCAACGGTTTTTACGTTAATCAGATGCTTTACACCGACATTTTCAGAAACAGAGTTGCCGCCCCATGATCCGCAGCCCAGTGTGAGGGAAGGTGTCATTTTAAAGTTGTAAAGATCACCGATTCCGCCGTGGGAAGAAGGGGTGTTGATTAATACACGGCAGGTCTTCATCGCTTCTGAGAATACGGCAACCTTTTCGCTTTCCGTTGCGGTATTAATATAAAGAGAAGAAGTATGACCATAGCCGCCGTCTGCGATTAAGTGGCTTGCCTTATCAATTGCATCGTTAAAATCCTTTGCCTTGTACATAGCCAGTACAGGAGAGAGCTTTTCATGGGCAAATTCTTCTGAAATATCCACAGAAGTGACTTCGCCGATTAAAATCTTTGTGTCTTCTGGAACGGTGACACCGGCGAGTTTGGCAATCGTATAAGCACTCTGACCGACAATCTTGGCATTCAATGAGCCGTTGATGATAATGGTCTTACGGACTTTGTCGATTTCATCTTTTGCAAGGAAATGACAGCCACGCTTTGTAAATTCCTCTTTGACCGGTTTGTAAACGGCGGTATCGACAATGACAGACTGCTCGGAAGCACAAATCATGCCGTTATCAAAAGTTTTTGAATGAATAATGGAGTTGACCGCAAGAATAATATCAGCCGAAGCATCAATGATTGCCGGGGTATTGCCTGCGCCAACACCGAGAGCCGGTTTGCCGGAAGAATAAGCGGCTTTTACCATGCCCGGACCGCCGGTTGCAAGGATAATGTCGGCTTCCTTCATCAGGGTATTGGTAAGCTCCAGAGAAGGAACATCCACCCAGCTGATAATGCCCTTTGGTGCGCCTGCGGCAACAGCAGCTTCCAGTACAACCTTAGCGGCAGCAATGGTGCTTTCCTTTGCACGAGGGTGTGGGCTGATAATAATTCCGTTACGTGTTTTTAAACAAATCAAAGTCTTAAAGATCGCTGTTGAGGTAGGATTTGTTGTTGGAATAACAGCGGCAACGACACCGATCGGTTCAGCAATGCGCTTGATTCCGTAAGCACTGTCCTCCTCAATAACGCCGCAGGTCTTTGTATCTTTGTATGCATTGTAAATGTATTCGGAAGCATAGTGGTTCTTGATGACTTTATCTTCCACAATGCCCATGCCGGTTTCGGCAACTGCCTGTTTTGCAAGAGGGATTCTTGCTTTGTTGGCAGCGAGTGCCGCAGCTGCAAAGATTTTATCGACCTGCTCCTGTGAATAGGTTGAAAAAATCCGCTGTGCTTCACGGACTTCTTCAATGCGCTTTTCCAGTGCTTCAACAGTATCAACAATCATAATATTCTTTTCTGACATTTGATGACCTCCAATTTTGTGTAGATTAAGATTGATAATTTATTAACAATGATAGTATACCGTACTTCATGAACTTTGTCAACAATTTAACAATATTGAAAGAAAAAAATTGCTGTGATAATATTTATATATAAGATAATAAGGGGGTTTTTATGATGGATAATTATGGTTTTTACACAGGAAAAAGCTTTGATGCATATGAGTTTTTCGGGTGTCATACAGATGAAAATGGTGCGGTGTTCAGGGTGTTTGCACCGGCGGCAGTCCGGATTAGTGTTATCGGGGAGTTTAACGGCTGGCAGGATACACCGATGAATAAAATCGGTGACGGCAATTTCTGGGCGGTTTATATTGAAGGGGTCAAGCCGGGGCAGATGTACAAATATAAAATTTATAAGCCGGACGGCAGCTGTATGGACCACTGTGACCCATACGGATATGGTATGGAGCTGCGCCCTGCTTCGGCTTCGATTGTAAGAAATCTGTACGGCTATGAATTTCAGGACGATGCATGGATGAAAAAGCGCAGTAACGGGGTGGCTTCGGCATTAAATATTTATGAAATCCATGCGGGTTCGTGGAAAAAACCGCAGAATGGGTGGTACCGGTATGATGAGCTTGCCATGCAGTTAGTTCCTTATTTAAAGGAGTACGGATACAATTATATCGAGCTGCTTCCGATTGGAGAGCATCCGTGTGACGAGTCGTGGGGATACCAGTGCAGTGGCTTTTACAGTCCGACTTCACGGTATGGCACGCTGGACGATTATAAAAAAATGATTGATATCCTGCACCACAATGACATCGGTGTGATCATGGATTTTGTGCCGGTACATTTTGCGCTGGATGCGTATGCACTGGCAAAGTTTGACGGAACGGCGCTGTATGAGTATCCGCATAAGGACGTTGGAAACAGTGAGTGGGGAAGCTGTAATTTTATGCACTCCCGTGGCGAGGTGCGCTCCTTTTTACAGTCCTGTGCGAATTACTGGCTGAAGGAATACCATGTAGATGGTCTGCGCATGGATGCCATCAGCAATATGATTTACTGGCAGGGCAATCCGGCGCGCGGTGTGAATAAGGATGCCGTTGCTTTTTTACAGAACATGAATGAAGGACTGGTAAACAGACACAGTGGCATTTTGTTGGCGGCGGAGGATTCCACGGTGTATCCGGGTGTGACAAAGCGCGTGGCGGAAGGCGGGCTTGGATTTACTTACAAGTGGGATATGGGTTTTATGCACGATACGCTTGAATACTTCCAGAAAGATACGGGAGAACGTTTAAACAATCGTAATAAGCTGACATTTTCCATGCATTATTTTAAAGATGAGCGGTATCTGCTGGCATTTTCGCATGATGAGGTCGTGCATGGCAAGGCGACAATTATTCAGAAAATGAACGGCGATTATGACAGAAAGTTTCCGCAGGCGCGTGCGCTGTATGCGTATATGGCGGCTCATCCGGGCAAGAAACTCAATTTTATGGGCAATGAGATTGCACATTTCAGGGAATGGGACGAAAAACGGGAGCAGGACTGGAATCTTTTGGATTTTCCGAAGCACCGCGAATTTGCAGCGTATATGCAGGCATTGAATCACCTGTACCTTTCAGAGGAAACGCTGTGGAACGATTACGGCGGTGACGGCTTTGAATGGGTCCATGCGGTATCCCAAAACTACCCGGATACGGAACATTCCTGTGTGTTTGCATGGAAGCGCAAGGCAGAAAACGGCAGACAGCTGTTGTGTGTATTCCAGTTTGCAGACCGCGCAGACGGCGTGACACTGCCGTTGGCAGAAGATGAAAAACCGGAACTGGTATTCGATACGGACTGGATGGAATTTGGTGGGGCAACACCAAAGCAGGATGAGGTTCTGACGGCTCAAAACGGCAGAGCGGTAACGAAAATGGCGGCATTTTCGGCAAAGTTTTTTGTGGTTGGGAAGCGTGACGAGGAAGAAACAGATAACATGGGAGCAGACACTACAGAAGCCGGTGAGCCGATAACCGCAGAACCAATAGAAAAATTGTCGGAAAATTCATCCGTAAAACTTGTAGACGGTGCATGGTTTGACCGTGCGGTGGTGTATCACATTTATCCGCTGGGATATTGCGGTGCACCGCAGTATAACGAGGGTGAAAAGACACAGGGAAGCCGCATTTTAAAGGTTCTGGATAGAATTGGGCATTTAAAGGCACTGGGGGTCAATACGATTTATTTCGGACCGGTATTTGAATCACTGTGGCACGGGTATGATACCTCGGATTATTACAGAACCGATTCGCGGCTAGGCAGTATGAAAGATTTTCAAAAAGTTTTCAGGGCATTAAAGGAAAATGGCTTTAAAATCGTGCTGGACGGTGTGTTTAACCATGTCGGCAGAGGTTTTGAACCGTTTCGGGACTTGCAGGAAAAAGGAGAAGCTCCCATATATAAAGACTGGTTCTGCAATGTGCATTTTGGCAGCAGTACACCACTGGGTGATGCATTTTCCTATGATACATGGCAGGGCAACTGGGAGTTAGTCAAGCTGAACCTGAAAAATAAGGCAGTAGTAGACCACCTGCTCGGTGCAGTAAAAATGTGGGTGGAAACCTTTGATATCGACGGACTGCGTCTTGATGCGGCAGACTGCATTGATAAAGAATTTTTCAAGCAGTTAAAGGTGTATACACAGGGATTAAAGAAAGATTTCTGGCTGATGGGCGAGATTATCCATGGTGATTATAAGATGTGGGCGAATCCCGATATGATGCATTCCGTGACGAATTATGAGTGCTGGAAGGGCATTTATTCAAGTCACAATGATAAAAATTATTTTGAAATCGCCCATTCCTTAAGACGTCAGTTTGCAAAGGGCGGTATTTACGAAAATCTGCGCCTGTACAATTTTTTAGATAACCACGATGTCAACCGCATTGCAAGTCTGCTTAAAAATCCGGCGGATTTGGAAAATGCGTATACCATGCTGTTTTGTATGCCGGGCATCCCATCCGTATATTACGGCAGTGAATGGGGCATTGCCGGAGTGAAAACAAGCGGAAAAGAAGCAGACCTGCCGGTTCGTCCGCCGATTGAAGAAGCGGAAGCGGCCAAGCGGGATACAAAGCTGGAAAAGCATATTGCGGCACTTGCCAGACTCAGACAGACGACCAATGCACTGGTTTACGGTGAATATGCCGATATTCTGGTTCGCAATGAACAGCTTGTGTTTGTCAGACAGTATAATAAGGAAGCGGTGATTGCGGCATTTAATATTGCGGATACAGCGGTGTCACTGGATTTTGAATGGCAGGGTGAAAAATATGCGGTTGAACTTGCACCGCATGACAGTCGTGTGATTGTAAAAGAATAAGAGGGGGAATTATGGGGACAGAAAAATGTCAGAAACGCGTCCTGGTTGTAGAGGATAATGAACTGAACCGGAAAATTGCCGCACAGGTGATTGAAGATGAGGGCATTTTAACGGAATGTGCCATCGACGGTCTGGAAGCGGTAAAAAAGGTCAGGGAAGCACCGGAGCATTATTTTGATTTGATTTTAATGGATGTCCAGATGCCGGGGTTAAACGGCTATCAGGCAGCAGAGCAGATAAGAGGTCTTGGAAGGTGCGATACCAGTGCTGTACCGATTCTTGCCATGACGGCATACACATTTCCGGAAGACTTGAAGCGGGCAGAACAGTCGGGAATGAGCGGATATATTGCGAAGCCGCTGGATATGGACGTTTTATATGAAAAGCTGGAGCAGTGGCTTGTGAAAATGTAGTGATATTTAATTAAACGTATTGTCATCATGGTAAATGTGTGATATAGTATTTAAAACTAGATGAGTTGGTTCACACATGCAGGAGGACAGTAATGGGTTATAAGATTTTAATTGACAGCTGTGGAGAGATTCCGCAGTCACTGATGAGTACAGGAGTTGTTGAAAATATTCCGCTGAGTATTATGGTGGAAGATGAAACAATTATAGATGATGAAACATTTGATCAGAAAAGTTTTCTGGAAAAGGTAGCAAAGAGCAAAAACTGCCCGAAGTCGGCATGTCCGTCACCGGAAGGCTATATGAAGGCATTTGAGTGTGAAGCGGACAGAATCTATGTTGTTACGCTTTCATCAAAATTAAGTGGTTCTTACAACAGCGCAGTGCTTGGCAAAAATCTCTATGAAGAAGAATACAGCGACAAACAGATTGTTGTACTTGATTCTAAATCGGCATCAGTCGGTCAGACCCTGATTGCCATGAAGATTGTAGAAGCAGAGGAGGCCGGACTGTCCTTTGAAGAAGTTATTGCAAAGGCAGAGCAGTTCCGTGAAGAAGAACACACCTATTTTGTACTGGAATCACTTGAAACACTGCGTAAGAACGGCAGATTAAGTAATTTAAAGGCACTGGCGGCAGATGTACTTAATATTAAGCCTGTTATGGGGGCTGATCCCGACGGCAATATTGTCCAGCTGGATAAGGCAAGAGGCATGAAAAAGGCACTCGATAAAATGGTAACACAGATGTTTAAGAATGTCGGCAATACGGAGGAAAAGGTACTTGCAATTTCACACTGCAACTGTCTGGAGCGGGCAGAATGGGTGAAAGAACTGGCACTTTCCAAAGGCACATTTAAGGATTGTTTTATTGTGGATACCCGCGGTATCAGCAGTCTGTATGCCAATGACGGCGGCATTATTATGGTTGTATAATGAAAATAAAACGAAAAAAGGTAGGGGCAGTATTTCTGCTTATAATTTTATGCAGTTTCTTTGTATCCGTGGCGGTAGAACCGTTTTGGTACGGGGAGAGCGTACAGGCGGACACAATGAACGCAGCACCACAACTGGCAGTGCAGACCGTGAGTTTAGAGCAGACGGCATTACAGATAAGGATAAATGCTACACTGCCGATATTTTTAGCTGCCGTGGCAGTGATTTTGGCGGCAGGCAGGCAGTCAGCCCGGTATTTTCCGAAACTGCGGCAGATACATACCGGGGACAGCCGGGAGATTATCTGCTATATTCATAAGACGGATGGAAAAAAGAAAAACGCTTCTATGTAAAAATCACAAAATCGTATTATAAAATACAGACATAGGAGTGTATATAATGAAATTTCATTTATCAAACCTGTTTAAAGGACGAAAGGCACTGGCAGAGCAGGAAGAAGCATCCGGGGAAATGAATATTTTAAAGGCAGGACTGCTGGAAAAGCCGGAAAGTGCCATTGCGCAGGCAAGACTGGCGGCAAAGCTGATGTTTGATGAAACAAAAGATGCGTCAATACTGGCTGCAGGGCTTCTAAAGGACTACGAAGAAAATGCCTATATGCAGATTAAAAAAAGTGAAGAAAAAGTAGATTTATATGAAGACCAGATTTGTAATTATCTGCTTGAGATTTCAAAAAGGAAGCTGACGACCGCTGAGAGCCAGCGTGTATCGGTTCTGTTACATACGGTAAATGACCTTGAAACAATCAGTGACTGTACCTGCAGTATCGGTCTGGCGTACCGGAATATGTATGAGAGAAATGCGGAATTTTCGCAGGAAGCCGCGCAGCAGCTTGAACTGGCGCAGCAGGCAGTGCGGGAAATGCTTGAAAAGACCCGGGCGATGTTTGACGATATCCGGCAGATTCAGGAAGTCTATGCGTATCATCAGGTCGTCAGTGAGCTGTTAGACCGGCTTCGTGAAAAACACATTGAACGGCTGAAAAGCAGCCGGTGTATGGTGGAGAGCGGGCTGGTACTGACAGACCTTATCAACTATTACGAAAGAATTGCCGTGCGCTGTCAGCGGATTGCAGGGTATCTGATGCAGGAGGGCAATGAGGCACTGAAAATCCACGGACATGAATACTGGTTTCCTGCAAAGGATTACCGGGAGTTATATGAAGGCTGCAGAGAACGGTATCTGGCAGAGGATTAGATTATTTGATTATTTGCGCAGGAGTTTTAACTCCTGCGCAGTTTTTATTGCCTGTTGCCGGTTCGTTGTATCTAATTTCTGAAAAATATTTTTGCAGTGAAACTTTACGGTATTGACAGAGATGTCCAGATAGTCAGCAATCTGGACATTACTTCGCCCGTCTGCAATCAGTGTCAGAACATGAAGTTCTGTCTGAGTAAGCGGCGTGAATTTTTCACAGCGTTTGCGCAGATAATCCGGATAAAGAAGCCCCATTTCCTTCGATAACGTAATAATCCGATCAAGATAGGCATCCTCAAGTCCGTGTGTTTTCCGGTAACTGCGAAGAAGCAGATACATTTGTTCACCTTCATCTGCAGCCAGTCTGTCAAAGCGGCGGCGTTTTATGATTGGAAGTGTCACATCCAGAAGCTGATAAGCACGGGTGTTTTGCTCAACTTGCATGGAAGATGGATACATATTATAATCAGTGGCATGAATATAGCGTCGGTCAGTCACATATTCTTGGAGATCAGTACTGGAGGGAGTCGAATCAGTATCCGACGGTTTATGTCGGCGGTCATGATGTGTGTTCTCTGTCACGGACGCACAGAAGATATTGTGTGGCAAGAACGTGTACATCGGCATGGTACCGCTATGAATTAAGTGTGTATAATATTTATCATCGTGACTGGTGTCACAGCATTGATTATGTGCAGACTGCTTATAATACATATGAGCTTCAGCCTTTGAACGCACTTGCACAGTATGCAAAGCAGGAAACACCGGTTTTTAATGCCGGTGATGCGGCAGGACAGAACTGTCAGGACCTTAAATGGTTAAAAGCAATCAATGAAAAGATAGATGCAAACCAATACTATGTATACGAAAGACATGATAATGGAGTAGTATATAATTATAAGACAGATAAAGTCTGGAAGCAGGTAGATAATCCGCTGAAAAATGGTTATCCGAGAGGTGTTACTACAATGGCATTTTTTCGGATTGCGAAGTAACACAATTATTTTACAAAAAAATCAGTGGACAAATAGAAAAAGTTTGGAATAATTCAGGATGAATCAGTGAAAAAATATTATAAATGGTAATTTTAATGTTGAAATTAAGTTCAAAAACAGATAAAATTGAACTTAAATAGTAAAGGCTGAACTTGATGGGTGGTAAAATGAGAAATTTTGATTATAAAAAACTGGCTGAAAAAAACTGGGATAATGAAATATTGCTTCTTTGTTCTAAAATTCATGAATATAAAGGCAGACAGGAGCTTTTTATAAGACAAAAACCTGCCCAGTTAGGCAGACTGATTGAGATTGCCAGAATTCAGAGTACAGAGGCATCAAACAGAATTGAGGGCATTGTAACGACAAGCACGCGCATAAAACAGCTTGTGGCAGAAAAGACTGCCCCCAAAAACAGAGATGAGAAAGAAATTCTTGGATACAGAGATGTTTTAAATACCATTCATGAAAGTCATGAGTATATTGATATTACACCGAATAACATATTACAGCTCCATAGGGATTTGCTTAAACATGCAGGCTTTTCATACGGAGGTTCTTTTAAAAATGTACAGAATTACATTAAGGAAACAAGACCGGACGGAACGGAGATTGTAAGATTTATGCCGCTTGCACCCTATGAAACACCGGGTGCGGTTGAGGCAATTTGCAGGAGTTTTGTAGAAACAGCGGCACTTGAAATTGTCGACCCGCTTATCTTAATTCCGGCGTTTATTTGTGATTTTTTGTGCATTCATCCATTTAATGACGGAAACGGCAGAATGAGCCGTCTGTTGACACTCCTTCTTTTATACAAATGCGGGTATGAAGTGGGAAAGTATATTAGTATTGAAAAGCAGATTGAGAAGACAAAAGATGTGTATTATGATGTGCTTCAGAAAATAGATTACGGTTGGCATGAAGAAGAAAATGATGTAACACCGTTTATCAAGTATAATCTGAAAATGATTCTTGCTTCGTATATTGAATTTGAAGAAAGAGTCGGTGTAATGGATAATTCGGGATTAAAGAGTTCTGCATATGATATTGTAAAGGCATATGCAGACAATAAACTGGGAAAATTCACGTCAGCCGATGTGCTTGCAAACTGTCCGACAGTAGGAAGAACTTCTGTATTTAATGCGCTAAAGAAATTAACAGAAGAAGGATATATACAAAAACACGGAGAAAGAAGGCATACATTTTATGTAAAGACATCAAAATCCCCGTGGTAAGTCCAAACAGATAAAATTAAGTTCAAAAGTTTATAGAATATATTCAGTCCTCATTGTGAAGTCGTCTGCGAGTTTTGCGGTATTTGGCAGGAATCTTTTTAAGCGGTATGGTTTCGGGTGCATGGGTTGAACCTGCTTCTTTGGCGGTTTCATAATACCAGCACTTGTAATCAAGTGTATCAAGAGTTTCCTGAAGCTCTGCCATCTGCGCACGCAGGATTTCACGCTGCTTATAAAATAATTCAAGGCGCTGTTCAATCGTTTCATCGCCCTGTAGGGCAAGATTGATGTACTTCCGGATATCTTTTAAAGGCATACCGGCTTTTTTTAAACAGCTGATGATTTTTAACCAGCCGTAGTCGGATTCCTGAAACATACGGATTCCGCCCGGAGAGCGCTCGACAAAGGGAAGCAGCCCCTCTTTATCGTAGTAGCGCAGTGTTGAAGCCGGAACATCAAGCATTTTTGCCATTTCACCAACAGTATAAATCATAATAATCCTCATTTCTGAGCGACTTTGTCGTGAAGTTGCGATGAGAAATTCGCGCAGGCGATTTCTCATCTGCCATCATAGCGATTTGTTTTTGCTCAGAAACAAATCGCTGTGCGAAAAATCAGCACATCAGTGTGATTTTTCACACGAACCTCCATTCCGCAGGCATTTTAATGTTGTCTAAATAACTTAAAGATTACTTTAACTTTAAAGACAGTATATCGTGCAGAAAAGATAACGTCAAGAAGATAATTCTGTAACAGTGAAACATCGAGCGACAATACAGGGTCATTTATCTCAAGAAGCTCTTTCTTTGCAGAAAGCATATACCATTTTCCTGATAAATACATTGAAACCTTACCTTTTTTGTCAGGATGTTTTGCTTCACTTAAAGTTGTGACCTCAAAATTATCTTTGATTTTTTCGATAAATTCATCCTCTGAAAGTCCATTCAGATCCTTTACCGTGCGGTTATAATCCATTATCATAAGCTGGTCATCCGGGAATAATACAGACAGGAAATAATTAAATTCTTCCGTTCCATCGTAACCCGGATGTTCTTCTCTTCGTTTCAAACCGACTTTTACTGCGGAAGCCGCACGGTGATGACCATCTGCGATATAGATATCTGCCATATTTTCAAATGCCTGTGAGACCGCAGCTATTTTTTCGTCGTCATCGATCACAAACACGCGGTGTCTGATCCCGTCCTCCGATATAAAATCATACTCCGGCCTCTCCCTCATAGGCAAGCGCAAGTTGGTTTTTCAAATC
>OJNJ01001052.1_pt1 | contig 15987 bp, 10 predicted proteins | sample 1597491 | NCBI WGS metagenome assembly OJNJ01 (sample SAMEA2452132, study PRJEB22498) | human gut metagenome | biome: human feces; feature: human gut; material: feces | place: Australia | collected 2012 | reverse complement strand
TTGCGACAGCTTGTTTATTTTATCAAATCGCTGTTCGTTTGTCAAGCACTTTTTTATTTTTTGAACTTTGTTTTAAGTTCTCTGTCTTGCGACAGCTTGTTTATTCTATCAAAATGTTTTGCATTTGTCAAGAACTTTTTTCATAACTTTTTCAACTTATTTTCAAAGCAATATTTATAAAGTCATGTCTGTAAAATGCAACTCACAAGCTCTACAACTCAATGTGTCCCGCGAGTCAGCTTTGATATAATATCATCCCGGCACACATATGTCAACGGATTTTCTGCAATTAATTAAAGTAGTAAAACTGCCTTAAAAAACACAAATTTTCTAAATTGTCTGTTTATTATATACAATTCTCACAATTACTATCTGACAGCCTCTATCGCTTCCTTGATATTTGCCACACCGACAATCTCAATTCCACTAATATGCGACACTCCTGCAAGACACACTTTGGGAACAATACACTTTTTAAAGCCAAGCTTCTTTGCCTCAGCCACACGCTGCTCGGACATGGTAACTCCGCGTACCTCTCCGCTTAAGCCCACCTCTCCAAAGCATATGGTATCCTCACGCACTATAATATCCATTTTGCTTGATGCGATTGCAAGCACTATCCCAAGGTCTATCGCCGGCTCGTTCATCCTTATACCGCCTGCTATATTCACATAAGCGTCACAGTCTGACAGTGACAGGTTGGCTCTTTTTTCAAGGACCGCCATGAGTAGATTTACTTTATTATAATCTGTACCATTTGCTGTACGCCTTGGATTATTAAAAAAACTGTGACATACAAGAGCCTGTATCTCGAGAAGTATCGGGCGGCTTCCCTCTATGGAACATGTGACAATTGATCCTGATGCTCCCTCGGGCTTACCGCTAAGCATATACTCCGACGGATTTTCCACCTCAACAAGTCCCTCCGCCTTCATTTCAAATACGCCTATCTCATTGGTCGAACCAAATCTGTTCTTAACGCCTCTAAGTATCCTGTACGACTCATACCTGTCACCCTCAAAATAAAGCACAGTATCAACCATATGCTCTAACGTCCTCGGCCCCGCAACCGCACCATCCTTTGTCACATGTCCTACTATAAAAACAGAAATACCCAAAGTCTTTGCAAGCTGCATAAGCACTCCGGTTGTCTCCCTGACCTGTGAGACACTGCCCGGTGCCGACGCTATCTCCTCATTGTACATAGTCTGGATGGAATCTATTACAACAACCTCCGGTTTTTTTCGTTGAATCACGTCCTTTGCTATATCAAGACTTGTCTCACATAAAAGCTCCAGTGAATCCGTAAAATCACCAAGTCTGTCGGCACGCATCTTTATCTGATGCAGGGATTCCTCACCTGACACATAAAGTAATGGCACCTTTTTTTGTGAAAGTTCCCTGCATACCTGAAGTAGAAGCGTGGATTTTCCTATACCCGGATCTCCTCCCACAAGCACAAGTGACCCCCTCACAATTCCTCCACCAAGCACTCTGTCAAACTCGGCTATACCTGTCACTATACGCTCCTCTTTCTCGCTTTTTACAGCCGAAAGAGGCAGAACCTGTGCCGCCTTTGATTCTTTTTTTACTTTTCCCGACGAGCTTATCGACTTTTTATCTACGGTTTCCTCTACAAATGTATTCCATTCCTTACAGGCCGGGCACTGTCCCATCCATTTTGCCGATTCATAACCACATTCCTGGCAGAAAAATACAGAGGTCTTTCCTTTTGCCATATTGTTCTCCTTTATAAAATACAAAAAGCCCGGCTTTCACCGGGCTAAAAATATGCTCTATTTTCTTGATACTTTGATATCGACTGAATCAACACCCTCAAGCTCTACGCTTAAACTGAGCTTGCCGCCGAGATTTGTCTTCATAGTACCTGCAACAGCTCCAGCTATATCAATTTCGTACTCCGTCTCCTCTTCAAGGCCAAGAGTAATCTGAGCATCCTCAGGTCCCTCCACAGTAAATGTCACTGTATCAGCAGTCTCCTCGAAATCCATAACCGCTGTTCCCGGAACAGACTCGTATACAAAGAGTCCGTTTCTTTCGAGCTTTGTAATCTCCTTAAAGGTCTTTACCTTGTAGATATCTCCATCCTTCTCAAAATTGTCAAGCTTTGCCTTTGCAGCCAATGTATAATCTCCGAAGCTGAGCTTTCCGTTTTCCTCAGTACGGATTAATTCACTTATTACAGCCATTTTTATCCTCCCGTAGCTATATTGATATATTAATTATAAATCCAATTCTACTCAACAGTCAATGAAATTTGTTTGTTTTTCGTAGAAATTATTACCTTATTGCCGCGCTTAATTTTGCCGGTAATAATATCCTCTGACATACGGTCTTCAATCTCCTCCTGAAGTTTTCGTTTAAGAGGTCTTGCGCCATATTTTCTGTCATAGGCTTTGTCCACGATAAAGGATTTTACACTGTCGCGCACTGTGAGCTCTATATCAAGCTGTTCTTTACAGCGTTTCTTAAGCTCCTTTACAAGAAGTGTCACTATATGCTTCATGTCATCCTTGTTGAGAGCTCTAAATACAATAGTCTCGTCGATTCGGTTCAAAAACTCAGGTTTAAATATACGGCGGACCTCCTCCATGACACTGTTCTTCATACGCTCGTGATCCTGCTTTTCATCCTCACCAGCGCCAAAGCCAAGGCGCTTTGGTTCTATAATAGAAGAAGCTCCTGCATTTGATGTCATGATGATTATTGTATTCTTGAAATCAACCGTGCGTCCCTGTGAATCAGTGATTCTGCCATCATCAAGCACCTGTAAAAGTATATTGAACACATCAGGATGTGCTTTTTCTATCTCATCAAACAGTATAACAGAAAAAGGATTGCGTCTGACCTTCTCTGAGAGCTGTCCGCCCTCCTCATGGCCCACATATCCCGGTGGTGAACCAATCATCTTTGAAACACTATGCTTTTCCATGTACTCTGACATGTCAACACGTATCATGGCATCTTCTTTGCCAAAGACAGCCTCAGCAAGTGCCTTTGACACCTCCGTCTTACCTACTCCTGTCGGTCCCAAAAACAGGAATGAGCCAATCGGCTTCTTAGGATCCTTTAAACCAACACGGCCTCGTCTGACTGCCTTTGCGACAGCAGAAACAGCCTCCTCCTGTCCTATTACACGCTTGTGAAGTATCTGTTCAAGCTTTGCAAGTCGTCCTGCCTCTGACTCTGTAAGCTTATTTACAGGTATTTTGGTCCATCCCGATACTACATCCGCTATCTCATTTTCGCCGACTACAGGCTGATTTTTGGCTCCTGTGCGACGGTTCTTTCTCATAAGCTTCTGCTGTTTATTTTCAAGTACTTCCTTTTCTGACATAAGCGCGCCGGCAGCTGCGAGATCTCCTTTCGACAAAGCATTTTCCACCCGGTTCTGCTTATCTGTTATCTCTTTTTTCAGAGCAAGCAGCTCGTCAGATGATGTCAGATTCTTAAGCCTTATCCTGGCTGCCGCTTCATCCATCAGGTCTATCGCCTTATCAGGTAAAAATCTGTCATTTATATATCGTGCAGAAAGGTTTACTGCTGCTTTCACACCCTCATCTGTTATGATGACACCATGATGCTTTTCATAGAGTCCCTTTAATCCTGTGAGTATCTCTATTGTCTCATCCACACCCGGCTCCTCAACCATCACCGGCTGGAAACGGCGCTCAAGCGCAGCATCCTTTTCCACGTATTTGCGGTACTCTTCTATGGTAGTGGCGCCGATTACCTGTACCTCGCCTCTGGCAAGTGCCGGCTTTAATATGTTAGATGCATCTAACGAGCCTTCTGCTCCTCCTGCACCTATTATAGTGTGAAGCTCATCAATGAAAAGCAGTACATTTTTGGCATTTGAAACCTCGCTTATCACCTTCTTGATACGCTCCTCAAACTCACCACGATACTTTGATTTGGCTACAAGCCCGGACATATCAAGGGAAACCAGTCTCTTTCCCAAAAGAATATCCGGAACATTGCCACTGACTATATCCTGCGCAAGTCCTTCTACTATAGCGGTCTTGCCCACTCCCGGCTCTCCAATCAGACATGGATTGTTTTTGCCACGGCGGCAAAGTATCTGGATAACGCGCTCCATCTCCTTTTTTCTGCCTATAACAGGGTCAAGAAGCCCTGCCTCTGCCATATCTGTCAAATCTCTGGAATACTGATCTAATACAGGAGTCGCAGAATTGTATGATGTACCATAGCTTTTCATCAGATCCCTGTATGCAGACGGATCCTCACCCATCGCACCAAGAATATCTATAAACATCTTCTGACTGTTAACACCCATGGTGTTTAAAAGTCTTGCAGCTGCACAGTCTCCCTGCAGTACTATAGCCATCAGCAAGTGTTCTGTACCTATCTCATTGCACTCAAATCTATCGGCTTCCTCCGATGCACGCTCCAATACTCTCTGTGTCCTTGGTGAATAGCCATCCCTGTCCATCACTTCGATGTTATCCCCCGGTGAAATCAGGTCTTCAATCATCGAAATAAGCTTATCATATTCCACATTGCAGGCTGTTAGAACCTCAGCTGCCACACCGGTGCCCTCTTTTATAAGGCCAGCCAGTATGTGCTCTGTTCCAACATAGCTGTAATTCATTTTCTTTGATATACGTGCAGCCAAATCTATTGCTTTTTTAGCCTTACTTGTATATGGTTTCAAGTCATATCCTCCAGTCATATTCACTAATTTAAGTCGATGAACTGCAAATCATCATCCTCGCTGTCATCTTCATTATCATCCTTTGCACTGCTGTCTATAGTCTCAGACGGCTTATTTCCCTCATTGACAAAGCCATCAAGTGCCATTTGAAGCTGATTCTTTAAAGCATCCTCATCAGCATCGTTTTCTGAGTCAGAAACGTTTTCCTGCCTTGAATCGTCTTTTAAATCAAACTCAGAGTTTTCATTCTCAACAGCTTTCTTAGAATCAGGTGTAATTTCTACGGTTCTTCCGACATAGGATGCATTTGATATATTTTCATCCGTAGCCATCTTTTGCTCATCTGCAGCACCTTCCGCTGTTTCTTCTGCGACTTCATCTGCCGGCTCTTCTACAGCTTCATCTGCTGTTTCTTCTGCGGCTCCACCTGCCGACTCTTCTGCAGCTTCTCCTGCCACTTCACCCACCGACTCTTCTGCAGCTTCTTCTGCCACTTCATCTAACGACTCTTCTGTAACCTCTCCTTCCAGCTCATCTGCTATCTCGTCCGCAGTTTCATCAGTTGTTTCTTCCAAAGCTTCATTTGATACATCTTCTGCTGCATCATCTACATCATCATCGTCATCATGATAGTCCATTGCCTTATATTTTCTGTTTTTCACAGCTGATACAATAAGCAACAGTAACAGAATAATGATAATAAGAACCAGTATTGCAGCTAAAACAAGATATTTATTGGCAATTCCCGGAACAAGCTCACTCTTTACCGCATCGTTTTCCTCCTGTGCCACTGTAGGTGTGCTGAGCTCGGTCCTCATATATGTGCCATCTACGCTATCATATGTGTACCAGCCACTCTCACCATTGTCATTCATGGCATATACGAGGTAAAAATCCTTTGTCTGATCATCAGTTTTTTCGACTTTGGTCTGGTAGGCTGTTGCCACACCCTTGCCCTCTATAGAGAGCGATATCTCATTATATCCCCCAGGCACATCATCCACCTTAGGCAGTAAAACCACTATAAAATGTGACTCTGAATTGATACGGACAAACTCATATGCTGCATTCTGTGCTGCATCATATACAAAAAGCCCATTGCCGCTTTCCGACTGTAAATACACAAGCGTGATATCACCAAAGGTGCCATGAAGGGTATTGTATTCAAGTCCGTCAATCACTGTCTTTGAGTGCTCAAAGCCTTCAGGAACAACATCCTCCGGAATGTCATTTATCATAGTCCACTCTGTGCCATTTATATCGAACTTCTTCCAGTTATCCTGCTTATCTGCATTCTCCGGATCATCCTCGGCTCTTCTGGTAACAACTATATTGTATGTGCTTGTGCTGCCGTCCTCTGCTGTCACAACAACGCTGACCGTATTCTCTCCAACCTCAAGTGAATCATTGCCTGTGACCGATGTCACACTCGCCTTGGAATCAGCCGGATTTGCTGTAACCGCAAGACTTGAATAGCTGTAATCTACTGTAGCTGTGTAATCCTTTGTCGCAGCAGAAAACTCAGGGGAAAGCGTACCTGCTGAGATAACAAGCGAACCAAGAGATGCGTTTGAGGATTTCTTTTCCTCTTTGTTTTCATTATCTTTATTTGCATTGCTGTCATTGCCGGTATTGCTGCCGGAATTGTCCTTGTTATCCTTGTTGCTGTTTGAATCGTTGTTTGATGAAGCACTTGTTACCGTCACTGTTGCAGAACCAACTCCAATACTCGGGGTTCCACCATCCACATCTGTAGTATCATCCAATGGTTCTTGTATCGAAAAAGTACATGAACCTACAGATGTTGCCTTATACGAAAAGCGCTGAACATCACCTACACCAGCTCCAATTGTAAAATACTCATCACTGCTTCCGCCAAGTACTCCTGAACTTTTTTTTAAAACTCCCTGAGCTCCATATCCGCTTGTAATCGACAACGTAACTGTTACAGTATCACCAACTTTAACATTCGACTTATTTACTGAAACACTAATATTGGCTGCCGCCAGTACCGGTACTCTACTAAATAATGTCGTCGTTAAAATCAACATCATTGTTAAAATAATACTACGAATTCTTCTCATCTCTATTAATTACTCCTATTGTGTTAATTTTGATTTACCTAAAATCGAATTATTTATTAGCATAATATCCTTTATAGTTACTTTTCCATCTTTATTTACATCTGCTGCCTCCAAATATTCTCCATTCAATGATATTTTTTTAAGAATATTTCTATTTGTAAGCATTATATCTTTAATGGTCACTTTTCCGTCACCATTTACATCACCAAATATAACAATATCAACTGTTTTTACCAAGTTTCCATTTGGATCATATACAGCTATTTTATTTCCAGTACCAACAATTCCATTATTTTCTACACCCGAACTGTTTAAAATTTTAATCGAACCTGCAGAAACAGAAATATTCTTCTTAATTACATCTGAACTAACATTAGGTTCTACGCCAGTAACATATGTATCTATTTTATACTTAGACGATGAGATACTAACAGATGAATTAATTGTATTGTTATTATTGTTTGTATTATTTGCTGCTGATGCCTGTCTATTTATATTAATAGTATAAGTTCTTGTGTCACCACTTTGTGACTTACAATTAATCTTGATTGCATTATTCCCAACAGTAAGTGAGTAACTTCCTGTGCCTGTTATTCCACTATTAGCTGATACAGGATTAGCGGAAACAACAACAGAACTAATTGAGTTAGAAACAACTGCTGAATAACTTGTTGTAGCTCCATTAAATGATGGAGTTAACGTAACTCCACTAATAGAAAGCGACTGTAAATAATTATTCGTATCGCCTGCTTTATTAAATCCAACTGCCGATGAAGGCATGTTATCGTATACTGGTATTCTAAATGTAAAAGCTTGATTTTTATCAGAGTATCCCTTAGCAACACTTTGTCCCTCAGTAAGCGCTGCCGTAACATTTGTCATATATTGATGTGAATAATATGGACAATTGTTTACAACATTAAATTTTTCAAAATATAACGTGTTTTGACCTTTATTTATATAATTTTTACCAATTTTTTCAGCTCCTCCCTGAATTGACTTTACTCTAGTATTCCATCCCTGTTGTTTAGCAAAATATAAACCATTTTTGTATATATCTTGCTTTGTTTTTCCATAAGCATTAAAATTGAAGAAATTATAATACCCTTTATATCCGGAATATGTTCCTGAAATAAGCGGACTAGTCCCATTTGTTCCTTGTTCTTGCTTAACTCGCGATGCTAAATGATATGCACTTACACCTGTATTTTTAGCTACATCTAAAAAAGTGTTCGCATAATTAATAGATTCAGTGGAATATTTTTTTGTTCCTTCCATAAATGTCCCTTTTAGAATCGCATTTACTCCTGATAAATTATCATTAGCTGAATATGCCAAGCTTTGGAATTGAAATATATTCGTTTCATCAAGAAAATTTCTCGGATCCATAATATATGCTATATATGCACTATTAGCTGATACCCAGCCTTTTTCATACTCCGTCCACGTGTTTGTAGCCCAATCATATGCTCCAACTGCAGTAGACTTTTTGGAATCATCTGCCGTCTTAGAAACGACATTTAATCCATTTCTACTTTCATTTTCAATCACCGTATCCCAATTCAAACCTGTATTTACAGCCTCAAATGTCCAGCTTGGATACTTATTGTGAAGAGCTGTAAGGTTTGGAATATAGCTGTCAGGAAAGCCTGCATTCTTCATAGCCGTGACAAAATCGGTATTGTCTCCGCTATTATTGTATGTCACCTTTATGTATGTACTGATAGTCCAGCCCGTAAATGCCTTGCCGTTTAAAGTACCCTTGACATTATACCAGACCACACCGTTTACCCTGGTCTCTCCAATTATGTCAACCTGATGGTTCCAGTTGAGTGAGACAACCTTGGTAGTGCCGGATGTGCCTGCTGCATTGCGGACATACACATTGCCACCTGTAATCGTACCTGTAGCATATGCTCCCGATGCGGTTGCAAGGGCAAGCTGCTCCTCATTATTCTGCTGTATGGCATCCGCATTGCCGGTGTCTGCCGAAGCATCCCCTGTCTGCGCATTGTCTGATGCAGCTGTGCCGGTACCTGCTGATACAAAATCAGACCTTATATAGCTGACACACTCCTCATTATTTGCTGCCAGATTGTACTTTGCCTTGTACCACACCTTGCCGTCTGCACCTGTGGTCTGCTCAAGAATAGTAATATCCTTGCCATTTGAAAGCTTGTGCTCCAGCTCATACTCTGTTCCCGGTCCGCTTCTCGCCGCTACCCAGTATCTCTCATCACACACAACCTTAGCCGCCTGATCCGCATAGACTGCTATGCTGCTGTATGGCGCCAGGTCACATGCGGCTAATGACAATGTAACGACAGAGGCTGCCAGAAATTTATTTATCTTTATCATCAAATCCCATCTTTCTTATGTGCATTGTTTACATTAATCCATTATCCATTTAATTATAATAGAATATGACCTTTGTATCAATGTATTCGGCAGAAATTTATTATTTTTTTTTAAGGTATACATCGAATTGCATGCAAGCATGCATCGATGATACCTTTTGACCCTTTAATCATAATATAAAAACTCCCTTCAACGTGCAGCCCGTGCTTACGTTTCAGGGAGTTGTCTGATTCATATTCTGCTTTTTCTTACTGTCTCCTGTAGCTTTTTCTAGCTGAACAGGGATTTTATCTTATCCCATAAATCCATGAAAAAGTTACCAATCTTTTCCCAGAAGCCCGGGTCATTTATCTTATCGCCAAGCTTTGATGCCCAGTCCTGTGCCTGGTCGATGACTGAATCCCAGTCGATATTGGCATCCTTAAGCTTCATAAGAAGCGATGTCAGCTTTGCAATATCATCATCAGAAAGCTTCAGGTCGTAATCCTTTGCAGCCTCCTTTATCGCATCCTTTATCTGGCTCTCATCCTTGAGCCTTCCATCGGCAAGCTGCTTCTTTAGGTCAGCAATCATTGCCTCGATATCCTGCGAATCGCCGTCAATGCTCTTGTTGAGCTCTCCTGTTGTGACAAGCTCATCCATCGCTGCGTCTGTCACCTTGTCGTCAAGCTTCTTGCCTGTCATCTCCTCGTATGCCTTTAGTGTGCCTACAAGTGCTGCCGTTCCGGAAATAGGGAAAGGGCCTGCGACTATGATTTTAGCATCAGCTATGCCTGCTGTGGCAAGCGCATTCTTGTACATTCCTACCGTACAGTAATTGATATTGTGCGTGGAAACACTAAGACCCGCACCCTTTTTATCCTCTGTAATGAGTACTGATGAAAGTGACCTTGTGCCAATCTCGCTCTTGCTGATGTATGAATCGAGGTACTTGTGCTCCTCATCATTATTTACATAGACCACATCGTATTTGTCCAGATCAGTGAGCTCGATTCCCATAAATCCAAGCACTGTCGCTCTCTGATCCGGTGTGAGGTCTGCTCCAAGACTTAAGTATGGCTTATCATTATTGCTGATGGTCACCTTGTCGTTTGCCTCACTGCCGGCTGTCGTTGTGCTGTCTGCAGTACTGTCTGTGTTACTCTTATCAGCTGCGTCACTGCTGTCACTACCTGATACATCAACGCTTGAAACTGTATCAGTCTGCGTAGCTGTCTCTGTTGCAAATACAGCCGGATTCATTGTAAACAATGTCACCGCAGCAAGCACGCTACATACAATACTCTTTGCTTTTTTCTTTATTAATCTAATCATTTTTCCTCCAATCTACTGCTCTATATCATACGAAATTGTAAAGCTGTTTCCGTCGAAGCTGACATCTGCCATGCTTCCGCATACCACAGGCATCATTGGTGACATATGACCTATATCCAGATCCATGATAATTGGCACATTAAACTCTCTAAGCAGTGATGAAAGCGCCTGTCTGTGGTCTATGCCAAACATTTCCTCTCCGAAGTGCGCCGGGCGTCCGATAAGAAAGCCCTTTACATTTGAAAACCATCCTGCATTTTTCATCTGCCACATAGCCCTTCTCATGCCCATCACATTAAGGTCACAAGCCTCAAGGAACCATATGATACCATCATCACTGTAGCGCTCATTAAATTCCCTTACATGGTCAAACGATGTACCAAGCAGATTGATAAGACAATCCATGCAGCCACCAAGCAGCCTGCCTCTCATGGTAAGCCTGCTTTCCTTTGCCACCGTGGGAATAGAGCTGATGCACGACTTTTCAGTCAGGTTGTAGCCCACAAACGGAGCATTCTCATCCTTTATCGATTCCTTCTCCCACATAGGGTAATTGGTAAATGAAAGCTTCCTTCCACAAAGCAGATTAAATGCATCGATAAGTGACTCATGCCACACCTCCATGCCAAAGCTGCCCGCACACGGCCCGTAAATACCTGCTGTATCTGCAATAGTAGCCTCCAAAAATGTGAAATTCGTGTTGTCGGAATAGCCCATGTACCATTTCGGCTTTGACTGCTTCACACGCTCAAAATCAATATAAGGCACTACCTCGCACATCAGCTCGCCACCACCACAGGATATAAGCACATCACTATCAGCAGAAGCATAGCTCTCGTTCAGCTCTTCTGCGCACTTCTTAGGTGTATTGCTGATACCTATGCCACTGTCGCACCTGCAGTTAGGTCCCTCTATCGTCTTATAACCCATGCTGTGAAACCTTTTAATGGCATTGTCAAAGGCACTCCTGTACGGCTCTGTTGTACAGCCCATCGAAGGCGCCACAAAGCCTATTGTTCCTCTATCCTTTAGAAATTCAGGGTATCTCATGTTTCTATCATCCTATCACTATTATTTACATATCTAAGCTTCTGGCTGAAGTAAAATATGTAGGATTTTATCATTTCTGTCAAGGTCATTTTACTGTCATAATTAAATGTCGTCGTGTACTGCACATGCTGTCTGTTGCACCAGTTGTATATATCATGCAGACTTATCGAATCAACATTCTTCATATTGTTCATAAACACCTTAACCTTTGAAAGCTCATCCTCACTGTCAATGTATAGATGAAAGATAGTATTCGGACATTCAATTATTATCTGCTGTTCTTCTATATTTTTCATCACTGTATCCTCTATTGAATGATGTATCCTGTGTGATTAAAAACATTATCGTCTGTCACACCGGGATGTGAGTAATAACAAAATATCGTAACTGTTCAGTACCTTCACAGCTAAAAAATATCACATAACCATAGTACTACACCGGCGTCACAAAATCCAGTCATTTTTGCCTGCCAATTCTTACTATTTTATTAAGAAAAACGGTAAATATTATACTCCCTCACAGTCAAATGCCGGAATGAAGCTGTCCTTTGCCACGTCCCCCTCCTGTATAAATGCATTCGTGATTCCTATTTCTAGGGCATAGTCAACAAGCCTTTCATACTCTCTCCTTGTCACTGTGCGGTTTATCTCAGGATAATCCTTTAGTGCAATCGGCGTAAACTGGCTCATCATGCTTATATATACGTGATCATGATATGTATCATACAGGTACTTAAGTACATTCTTTGCATCATTCACATGTCCCGGCAGTAGAAGCTGTCGCACAATAACTCCCTTTTGTATGAGTCCTGTCGCATCGTCAATCACGACATCCGGCTGCTGCCTGACCATCTCTGAAAGCGCCTGCTTTGCGACAGACGGATAATCTTTTGCCCTTGAATACATTGCCGAAAGCGTACTGTCCATATATTTAAAATCCGGAAGATACACATCCACTATGCCCTCAAGCAGCTTTAGCTCTGTCACATTTTCATATCCGCTCGTATTGTATATAATAGGAAGCTTCATGCCGCGGCTTTTTGCATCGTTTACCGCCCACACTATATCAGGGATATACTGCCCCGGTGTGACCAGATTGATATTATTTGCGCCTTTGTCAGCAAGTTCCATAAAGATATCACTCAGCCGCTCTTTACTGATTACCTTTCCCTCTTTTCCGTCAGAAATCTCCCTGTTCTGGCAGAACACGCAGTGCAGGCTGCAGCCTGAGAAAAAAACTGCCCCGCTTCCTCTTTTTCCTGATATGCATGGCTCCTCCCAATAATGAAGTGCTGCTCGCGCCACCTTTATTTCAGATGAAACGCCACATATGCCTGTTTGTCCGGTGCTTCTGTTTATGCCACATTTTCTTGGGCACAATAAGCAATTCTCGTATTTATTCATATTTTTCATTTTAACCCTTGCTAAAAATAATGTTTGATACTACAATCTATATGATTATGCGGTGCATATGCCATGCGCCTTCAGTAGTCATTTTAAAATTATATCATAACTATTCTTACAGAAGAGAATAGTTAAAATACACAATAAGGAGATTACAATGAATCAGTCAAACTGTATCGTCGCCCAGTCAGGCGGCCCAACTGTTGCAATCAACGCAAGCCTTGCAGGAGTCATCGCAGGAGTAAAAAGCTCTGAGAAATACGATATCTGCTATGGCGCCGTAAACGGAATACTCGGCATATTAAATGAGAATTATCTCAATCTGTCAGATATTTTTGCAGATGATGCTAATCTTGAAAAACTTAAGACCACACCTGCCATGTATCTTGGCTCATGCCGCCACAAGCTCCCTGATTACAAGGATGATGATTCACCATATGTATACATCTTCCACCAGTTCGATAAGCTTTCTATAAAAGCTTTCTTTTACATCGGTGGAAATGATTCGATGGATACCGTATTAAAGTTATCCGATTATGCAAAAAAAATCAACAGTGATGTGAAAATTATAGGAATTCCAAAGACCATCGACAATGATCTGTGCATGACAGACCACACTCCGGGCTTTGGCTCTGCCGCCAAATACATCGCATCGAGCATGCTTGAGATAGCCCATGATACCTTTATCTATGCTGTTAAGAGTGTGACAATCGTTGAAATCATGGGACGTGACGCAGGATGGCTCACTGCCGCTTCCGCTCTCGCACGTAATGAGTACAATACAGCGCCTCAGTTCATATATCTGCCTGAGGTGGATTTCGACAAGGACAAATTTGTTGCCGATATAAAAGAAGCCCTTGCGCACACTAACAATGTAATAGTTGCCGTATCCGAAGGAATACATGACGCAGACGGCTCATACATTACATCATCAAAGGCCGCATGTGACCAGTTCGGACACCAGCAGCTAAGCGGTGCCGGAAAGGCTCTTGAGTTCATCGTAAAGGAAAACATCGGTGTCAAGGTGCGCTCTGTAGAGGTAAATGTGCTCCAGCGCTGTGCCTCACATCTTGCATCATTAACCGATATCGAGGAATCTTTTGCTCAGGGTAAAAAGGGTGTCACTATTGCAGCAGAGGGTGTGACCGCATCAATGGTATGCTTAAAGCGCATCTCAAATAATCCTTATCAGGTGGAATACACATATTCTGCTATCAAGGATATCGCAAACGAGGCCAAGTCTGTGCCAAGAGAGTGGATCAATGATGCGGGCAATGATGTGAAGCCTGAGCTTATCGAATACTTAAAACCACTTATTCAGGGAGAAACCGCTGTAGCCTACAAGAATGGTCTGCCTGACTATATGGATGTGTCACATCTTCACAAATGTAACTGATTTTAGCTGCCGCCTACACCCCGGTGTGGGCAGCAACAGCATATCTCCAAGGAGGTCGATTTACATGAAGAAAAAAGTGCTTATAACCTGCGCCGTTGTGCTTGGTGTGCTTTTGGCCGTTTATCTTGGCTTTGCCTTTTATTTTAGCAGCCACTATCTGTTCAACACAAAGATTAACTCTGTAAAATACGCAGGGAAAACTGCAAAAGAGGCATTAGAAAAAAATACAGCCCTAAGCCGCGACTATCTGCTCACAATCACTGATAGAAAAGGCAACAGCTTTTCACTTAAGGGACCTGATTTTTCCTATGAATATGTCTCAAACGGTGACGAGGAGCAAATCCTAAAAAGCCAGAATGCTTTTACATGGCCTGTCAGTCTCTTCAAAGCTCAAAACTATACTCTAAAGGGTTCGTCCAAATATGACGATGCCACTTTGGCTGAAAAGCTCAAGGCTCTTGATATTTTCAGTGATGACTACATTGAAAATCCGGAGGATGCCCACATCGAGATAAAAGACGGCAAATACGATGTGATTGAAGAGAAAAATGGCTGCAAACCGATATATGACAGCATCCTTGCCGAGGTAAAGGACGCCCTGGACAACGAGCTCCCAAAGCTTACCTTAAGTGATGACTGTTATGAAGCTCCAAAAATCACAAAAAACAGTGATACTATCAAAAATGAAAAAGAAGCCCTCGACAAATACACCGCTTCAACCGTCACTTACAAAATTGAAGGTGCCGACGAGAAGCTTGACTCAGCCAAAATCCTTGATATGCTAAGCATCTCAGATGACGGCAGCGTAAGCATAGATGATGCCAAGGTCACTAAATATGTCCAGCAGCTTGCTTCCAAGTACAATACCTTCGGCCGCAAACGCTCATTCAAGACATCGTCCGGTGATACTATTGAAATAGGTGGTGGAGACTACGGATGGGTAGTCAGCAAGAAAAATGAGAAAGCCCAGCTCCTTTCAGATTTAGAGGGAGGCAAGTCAGTGGAAAGAGAGCCTGTTTACGAGCAGACAGCACTCTACCGAGGCGCTGACGACATAGGTAATACATACATAGAGATTGACTACACAAAGCAGCACATGTGGTATTACAAGGATGGTGCTCTCCAGATGGAGTCTGATTTCGTATCAGGTAATCTCGCCCGTCAGAATGGTTCCGTAGATGGTGTATACAAGATTGTTTACAAGCAGAGAAATGCTACTCTTGTCGGCGAGGGATACTCTTCTCCTGTCAGCTATTTTATGCCGTTTGCCTACAATATAGGTATCCATGATGCCAGCTGGCGTAATACCTTCGGAGGAACAATTTACAAAACCTCCGGCTCACACGGATGTATCAATGTGCCGCCTGCTTTTGCAGAGCAGCTGTTCAACGCTGTGGATAAGGGCACTCCTGTTGTTGCCTACTACAGAGAGGCTGTCACTCTGACAAACAATGCTGCAAAGATGTCCAATGCATACTCATATGTAGCTCCTGATGCTGCGCAGTAAGTGTGGATTGAATTGTATCTTTTAATAATACGGGAAGACGACCGGCGCACGGGGAATTTGCCCCCGGCAGAGGCGCTCCCGACGAGCTAACGCTACGCAGCTAAGGTACTGTACGAATTATGCTTTTTAGATTTTCTATGCTTGACGAAACCGTCGAAACGCGCCGTCCATGGCGCGGT
>OJNJ01001046.1_pt1 | contig 16047 bp, 20 predicted proteins | sample 1597491 | NCBI WGS metagenome assembly OJNJ01 (sample SAMEA2452132, study PRJEB22498) | human gut metagenome | biome: human feces; feature: human gut; material: feces | place: Australia | collected 2012 | reverse complement strand
TAAACGACGAAAAAACTAAATCTGATTGCCTGTAAAATGGTGAAATGTTACAATCCAAGCATAAGGGGAGAATGAAGAAATTAGAAAAATAGAAGCAAGAATCTTAGAAATGATGAATATATGAAAATTGTCAGATATTATAAGGTCTACGGTACCCAATGTGCATATGTTAGATAGCCTTAAAATAAGAAATTCTTAAGGCTATCTAATAATGCTCATTATTAGATGAGGAGGTTATAATGATAAGTTCTGAAAAAAATAAGGATTTATGGATTGAAGATTATATAAAAAGAGTAAAAGTTTTATCCGCACAAGAAATAAAATTATTAGAAACTAGTTGGTCAAGTGAAAATAATAAAGTAGAAAATTATTTTAGAACAGATGATGGTCAAGGAAAGTTAAATTTATGGTTAATAGATACATATAATTATGAAAATTTGACTGTAGAAATGCAAGTTAATCTTAATGTTATATCAAAAGACGCTGGATGTGAAATAATAATTAAACCTCAAAAATTTAAATTATACTATTTAAAAATGGTGATATTTTTTTATATAGTGTTAATGATAATATTTGGTGTTATATCACAAAGCGTTATAGTGTTTGCTTTTGGAGCAGTTCAAGTTATGATTTTATATGTTCAAAATCGAATAATATATAAAAATACGAGAAATCGTATAATAGATAAGATACAAAATATGTGATGAAACGTAGATATCATAAGATCTGCGGTACCTTTAGTATGACAAAGAAGGAAAACAGACAGCTGTATAAAATCTTAAGGTCCCAGGGACATTAAGATTAAGTAAATCCGCAAGTACAAATCGAAGAAACAAAAAGGTGAGAATAAAATGGTAAAAATTAAAATATTTATTTGCACTATATGGATAGCAGCTTTTTGTGTAACTATCGGTGGTTGTAAATCTTACAGACAAAGCAGAAAGCAAAATCAAAAATTATACAATGCCATAGAAACAAATGAAGTTGAAGCAGCCAAAGAAGCAATTGATGATGGTGCCAATATGAATTCGTTTCGAAATATAGGCTTGACAATGGATAGTCTTTATGGAAAATCAGATAAAAATCCAGTATATGCTGATACAGCCATGCATGAAGACAATAAAATTGCCCAGTATTTAATAAGAAAAGGAGCTGATCCCAATTACAAGGATAAAGACGGAATTTCATTACTTATGCTTGCTGCCCAACAAGGAAATATAAAATTTTGCAAGCAATTGGTAGAAAAAGGAGCTGATGTTAAGTATAAAAAAAGAGGAATATCAGCTCTAGATTACGCATTATCAACGGGCGAAATTCAAGATGCCAAAACTCAAATAGAATTAATAGAATATCTGTATCAACAAAAAATTCCAGTTACAAAAATGACAAAAAGAATATTGATCAATGGATATCGTACGGGCGTTTATGGAGATACATCGGCAAACACGGAATATATTCTTCAATGGGGAATGAAGCAGGGAATTGTAAAAATGAAAGACCTGTCAAAGAAACGAAAGATTTTCTATCAAATCTCAATAGGACAAGAAATAAATTCATCAATTTTAAAAGGAATTTCCATTCATGAATTACATAATACATATGGGGAGAATATTGCAATGGTTGCTGCCCAATATGGAAATTTGAAAGTGTTAAAATATGCAGTAAAGAATAAGATTTCTGTTCGAGAAGAAAATGCAGATTTTCAAAATATATTTGACCTTGCGATAAAATCAAACAACATTGATACAATAAAATATCTAATGGATATTATAAAACCATCCCCAAAAGATATATGCGAATCAATTGAGAATTCGATAGATTCTATTTCGGAGAAAACATTAGGGTACTTATTGACAAAATTAACAGATATAAATATATCACCAGAAGATAATGATGAAAATATATTAGAAACAGCAGCAATGAGTGACCGAATAGATCTTGCAGAATTGTTAATAAAAAAGAAGGCAGTAGTTACACCAATAGCATTAATAAACGCGGTAGATACGGGAAATATAAAATTAGTAAAACTATTGCTTAGCAATGGAGGCGAAGTTAATAAGATTGGAAAATACTCTGATGGAGAAAAAATGACATCTGCTTTATATGAAGCGATTACATTAGGAGATTTTCCAATGGTAAAATTTTTGATCAAGGAAGGGGCAGGTGATACGGATATAAAAGAAGCTGTAACAGACAGTAATAGTTATAGAATAAAAAAATATATTTATCAAAAGTTTCCGGGATTGCAAGATGACTAATACTATAGTGATTTAAGTTCCCTGAGACCTTACGAAGTCAGAAAACGAGGAATTAATAACACAATAAAAGAGTGTAGAGTGAAGAAATCAGAAAAGCAGAAGATATGGAAATTGCCAGATAACATAAGGTCTACGGTATTGATGTGTGATTAATTAAGGTCCCAGGGACATTAAGATTTCAGAAAATAGTGATACTTGATTCGCTTAAGATAACAAATATTTCTAATATTGAAATAATGTATCTAATATAGAAGTTAATATAGGAAATTATCTATTTCTTAAGTGAATCAAGTACTAAAGAATAGGTAAATCTATAAGAAAGATATTCGAAATAAAACCTTTGGAAATGAATGATTTAGGTTTTGACATTATTATGGGAGAAAATGACTATGAATTTATTGGAAAAACTAATGTCGATAATAAATAAACAGAAACAAGCCATATTATTTTCGCAAAAAGATAAAGAGATTATACGAGAAATTAGTCAATGTAATAATAGTTACTATAAAACAAAAGTATTAGATGTTCTTCAATGTGAATTATCTGACTGGAGTTATGATATTTCAAAATATATGATAAAAGATAAGAATCGATTAATTGCAGAAAAGTCTATATCAGTAATTCAAGAATTTAAAAGGTTAGAAGATTTTTTGAATTTATTTGAACAATATCAAAAAGATGAATTTATTAATTATGAGTTGATTGAAGCGATAGGATATATTGGGATAATGCGACAATTAGATGATGATATCATTGAAAAAAGGATGAAAGAAATTTTACAAAACTTAGAAAAAAAAGTTATGCAAAATACAGAATTTATGATTATTTATTTTATATAACAAAGAATGAGAAATATTTAGATGCTATTTTGAATGGATTACAATCTTGGGATGATGATATAAGATATCAGGCACTTTATACTGTTGAGGATGTAATAATAAATGAAGATGATAACAAGTGGTTAAAAAAAATAAATAAAAAATTGATTGATAATATAGAAAAAGATAAAAGATATAACCGAATTTACAGAGAACGACTCATCAATAGGATTCGAGAAAGAATGGGAAAGAAAAAAACGATTATTTGCCAGAAAGAAAAAAAATTATATCAAAGATTATTATTAGGTGGGAAATTTATATTACAGAGATGTGTATTCGAACTATACTATCCTGTAAACAATGATAGATATGAAATGATATTGGAATTATTAGAAAAAAATAGGACCAATATGATGGAAGAACAATTTTTTATATTTGGAAGCTATGTGGAAAGTATTTATGGAAATAGTGAAATCAATAGATATCAGCAATGGTTGGAAAATAACGGATCTGAGGAAAATAAGGCATTGATCTTATATTTAAGAGCGGTTTGGGAAGTTGCAAAAGATGAATATGATTTATTCAATGAAACTGCACTTAAATATGCAAGAGAATCTCTTGAATGTGATAAGGATATTCCAGCAGTTTATCATATAATAGGTAGATTGACAAGTCCAGACACATCGGAGTATGAAAAAATAAAAAAAGATTTAAAAAAACATGTGGTCTATATATCTTTACAGGAAATTGAAGAGATGTCATTAAACAAATTATATAGTTATGATACTTTTCTTAAAATGGATATTTTAAAGAAAATCATAAAGCCGAAGAATTTTTCATTAATCTTATTGGAAGAAGTAAGTGATAACTTTTGGAATTGGGAGTTATAATGTACGGTTTGAGATGCGTACGGATTCTTGAACTAGGTTCTTAAGAATCTGGGAACTTAATACATTCTTTCTATACTTATAATGATTGGACCAGTTAAAGACTGCGATCAGAGAAAAAGGGATTGCAGTCGAAGAACTCCGTCAGTACAGCTATGATACTAATAGAAATCAGATGGACATCAAGAACACAAAGACTGGAGAAGATCAGACTTATGTCTATGATGCGGAAAACAGATTAAGTCAGGTGTCCGTGACAAAAGACGGAAAGACAGCGGTGATCCAGCAGAACATCTATAATGGAGAAGGACAGCGGATCCAGAAGATCGATGGAGATGAGACGATCAACTATTATTATCAGGATGGAGTGGTGGCTTATACAACTGATACAAATGGAAACCAGAATTCACAGAATCTGATCGGAACCGATGGAAATGTCCTCGCAACAGAAAGATTTCAACAGAATGCAACACAATATTATCTTTACAACAAAGATATCCAGGGAAGTACAAGCATTCTGGTAAAAGAAGATGGAAGTGCTGATGCAATATACCAGTATACGGATTTTGGAGAAACAATGATCCAGGGTTATGATCAGGCGAAAAATGAAATATGTTATGCGGGTGAGATCTATGATCAGAGTACAGGTCTATATTATCTGAATGCCAGATATTATAATCCAGAAGATGGAAGATTCCTAACAGAAGATACTTATCATGGAGAAAATGATAAACCTGATACGCAACATTTATACGTGTATTGCAGTGAATTATGTGGATCCTAGTGGGCATTATGCAGTGGCATTGTATACGTTAGTAAAGATAGTTGCCGGAGGAGTGGTATTTTATGTATCATATTCAACTTGGAAAAGACGAAGAATCAAGACACGATATGCAGGAAAAAGAGTTACTTTTAAAACTAAAATATCTGTATGGCTTACATGGAGAACATTTAATAGGATAATGTATAGTAAAAGTAATACTAAAAATAAAGGTGAATCAAAAAAGAGTAAGAAAGAAAGATCCACAAATGCACCAGAGTGGTCAAAATATAAAAAACAAAAGAAAGGAGAAAGTAAAAAACAATATGCAACAAGAATACTAAATGAAAAATACGGAAAAGGGAATTGGGGCAAAGGACCTGGATCAGAATATAGTCGTATAATAAAATATCATAGGAAATAAATTATGAGGAGGAAAAATAAAATGATAGTGTATGAACTGAGTTGGTGGTATTTAGATGAAGAGAGTGGAAAATCTGATGAACAGGTAATTGCAGTATATTCATCTGAACAATTAGCTCAAAAAGCAATAGAAAGATTTAAAACACAACCAAGATTTATAGGACATGAGGAAGACTTTTACATAAGTAAATATATAATAAATCATGAGGAGTGGAAAGATGGTTATTTTTGCAGTGACGATTTGAAAGGAGATATGTAATAAATATGTATGTTTATAAGTTAATATACGAAAAGCAAAACAAAGGAATAGCATCTATGAATATAGGATATTATAGTAGTTATAAAAAAGCAAGGAAAGTAAAAAAGAAATATCAAGCAATAGTTCCAGGATTTAAAGATCATTCGCATGGGTTTAAAATAAAAAAAATAGAAGTAAATAGAGATAATTATTATTTTATGTAAATAGAAAGGACTTAAGTTCCCTGAGACCTTACGAAGTCATTGATTAGCGAATATCGTTATACAGAATATACTTATGATCAAAGAGGAAGGCTCACAGCATTTGCAGAGATCAGTCAGAATGCCCAGCCAACGGCAGATGATATCAAAGCCCATCAGATCCGGTATACTTATAATGAGAATGGAAATCTCAGTAAGGTATCCTATCCGACCACCAAAGATGGAATCCAGTCATTATCTTATATTTATGATGAAAACGGATGGCTGCAGGAGATCAAAGGAGAACTGTATTCCAAGAATCAGACAACAGAGAAAGTCCTCAGAAGTTATACCTATGATGCGTACGGAAAAGTTAAAGAGATCAAGGATTACAGGAATCTGTTAAAGAATGGTGATCAGGCAGTTCAAAAAGTTTATATCTATGACAGTTTTGACCGTGTTAAAGAGATGATCTACACTGATCTAGAGACAGAAAAAGTGATGGAAATCAAAACTCACAGAACTTGATTGGAACAGAAGGAAATATCCTTGCAACTGAGAGATTCAAAGGGGATGATACGCAATATTATCTGTATAATAAAGATATTCAGGGAAGTACAACTAGCCTAGTGAAAGAAGATGGAAGTGCAGATGCAACCTATCAGTATACGGATTATGGAGAGACAATTATTCATGGAGATGATCAGGCGAAAAATTAAGTGTGTTATACTGGTGGAATCCATGATCAGAGTACGGGATTGTATTATCTGAATGCACGGTATTATAATCCAGTGAATTATGTGGATCCTAGTGGGCATTTTTTAGTAAGTACAGCAGTTTTAGTAGGTGTCGGAGTAGGAGGAATTGTTGGTGCAGTAGCTGGTTCATATAAAGGTAGATTAGTTGCTAAAAGATTAGGATATAAAGGGAAAAAAAGAAATTTATTTATAGCAACATATGGAATTAAAGGAGCTGTAGTAGGAGCCATTATAGGAGCATTTGCAGGTTATGGTATCGGTGTTGCTATGGGAGCATCATCAAGTAGTGGATTAGCGGTAAAAGGAGTCAATAGTGCAATAAGAAGAGTAGCTTCTGATCAAAATAAAGTAAGGCACATTATGCAGAGTAAACATGAGTGGACAAAAGTAACAAAAAAGAATCAGTGGAAGTATGTAAAACCAATTGTAAAAAAGGAAATGAAAAGTGGAAAAATGGAAGCTATAGGAAAAACTAAAGGAAAAGAAATTGTATATAAATTTGTATACAATTATAAAGGGAAAATTATCGAAGGTACATGTATAGCTAAGAAAGGAGTTGTAAAATTAAGTGATGCATGGGTTAAAACAATTGGTTTATGATAATCAGCCATTTTTTTCTTTAAATCAAACTGGAAAAACGAATCGAGAGTTATATATTTTGTGGAAACAAAATAAGAGAGATGATATTTTCTTACTTTTATATACACAGCTTTGGATGGCATTAGAAGAAGTTTATATGGAGAATGTTATAGATTATTATAAGAAAGATTGTTATGAAAAAAAACTTTTTTTTGAATTAGTAGAATATCAAAAAAGGTTTTTTAAAAAAAATATCAAAATACAATTACTTACAGGTTATTTTTATGCAACCACGGAATATTTATTTTTCTTAAATAAGGAAAATGATATTTATAATATAGTTGATGAAGGAAAAAATATAATAAAAAAACTATATGATAATAATCAAGAAAAATTCGAAGTGTATATTTTTTATATTTGCATTTTACAAGGAAAGAGAAAAAAATGGATAAAAAAAAGAAAATGGTATTTACGAGAAATTAAAAAACTATTTCCAAGTAATTCGGAAATAGATCAATATTTTCGGGAAATATTTTTACTGTAAGTAATGTTCAAGACTTTGTAACAATGATAGTATGTAATATACAATTACAAAATAAAAAAGATTCTTTTATTAAAAAATCATATTCCATACCTGTTGGTATTTTTCCAGGGAATAAAGCAACCATTGACGACAAAGGGAATATATATGTTGCGACTGGAATGTTAGGTGTCGTTCAGAAATTTAACAAGAATGGTGACTTTATTAAGAGTATCTTAATTAAGGATGATATTGATATGATTAAGAATGAAAGAGATGGAATTCATGTATATGCAGGCAAGTTTGATTATACGGATTATCATATAACAGAGAAAAAAATAACAGAAAAAGAAATAAGTGAAACAGATTTAGATCATATAAAATCGGGACCCAATGAATTGGTGATTGGTAATTTCTGGATTTTCAAAGGTAAAATTACAATCTTGAAAAGTAGTTTATTTCCAATAGATCCTTTTATTATTATGTATACAGCTATATTAATGGAAATTATATTTTGGATAAAAGCAAAGATAAGTCGGTTTAGAGAAAACAAAAGCAGCAAAAGTGTAGTGATAACAGGAGGAGACGAAATTGGAAGTTAATGTAGAAATTGTATTAAGTTATAATGATGAAGAAACAGATTGGAAAGTAAAAAAAAATATTTCTAGATTCATATACAGATTAAAGAAATACAGAACAGGAAATCGATTTTCTGGAGAATATACATATAAGATTAATCAAGATTCAGAACTATATAAACAAATAATTGAATTTTATAAATCAAATAGGAAAGATGTAGAATTTATCTGTTTAGGTTATGATGTTGAAGTTTCAGATGAAGAATTTGAAAAGGCAAAAGCATTCGTTTTATGTTTTCCAGAATATTACTGTGAAGAATACGAAGATATTGAAAATGAATATAGTGAATGTGAAAGTTGTCATAGTAAAGAAAAAACAAATAGCTTATTTTATGCACAACCGAAAGGATATATAAAAAAACATGAGAATGATTATGGGTTTGCAGGATTGGATGGAACAGGAGAGTTGTTGTTATTACCAAAATTGGTGGAGAAATTAAAAGAATCAGGAGTAGATAAAAAATATTTTCAGCCGATTATAAGCAAAAGTAAAAAAATATTAGGATATACTTTTATTACTGATAATATATTACCACAGAAAAGTTATATTGATGAAAATTATAAATTTGAAAATCAATGTGAAAAATGTGAAAGAATAAATATGACAGAAAATGAAAACATTTTCTATTTCATACCGAAAAGAATAACAGAAGAAGGAATAAAAAATTTAAAGGATGTAAATAAGACATATGAATTTTACGATGAGTATAGGGAAATTATAATAAGTAAAAAGGTTGCACAAATTATAAAAGAAAATGTTCCATATGTAAAATTTTACCCTGTTATTTTAGATAACAGAAATTAAAAACAAATCAACTATTCAGGAACCACCCCGCGATTCTCAACGATCGTAGAAAACACGATCATCGTACTAGTCTTCCCAAAGTGCTGCAATTTCCCAATAAATTCATCCAGTTCCATCGTACTAGGAAAAGCAACCTTCAGCAGCACAGAATAATTTCCAGTTACACAATCACATTCCAGTACATTTGGATGAGCTCGAAGAAAAGGATAAACTTCGGGTTTTTGTGCAGGGCTGATCTCAAGACTGATATATGCTTTAATATGATAACCAAGTTGGATCGGGTCAACAGAAGCATGAAATCCAGTCAGAATTCCTTCCGCTTCCAACCGCTTAATTATTTAAAGTAAATCAAGACTTTCATTAAAAAAAGAAAAGATGAAACACAAAATTTGAACTTTAAATTTGGAAAGACAGGATTAAGGTTTACGAACATTGCATACTGTGTTAAGCTTCAACACATAAAATCTTGAAACAAGACGACAGCATCGTAATGGTCAAAAAAGCAGCAGCGATCACGAATGAAAAGTCTGGAAAACTTGACCAGCAAATCGCTTAGACGATCATTCAGGCATGTGATGAGATTCTGGATGGAAATTTAAGAGATCAGTTTATCGTGGATGCAATCCAAGGAGGGGCTGGAACTTCTGCCAATATGAATGCAAACGAAGTGATTGCCAATCGTGCGATAGAAATCCTTGGTGGAACCAAAGGAGATTACAGCATTGTACATCATGGGAAGAACACAGCTTCAGGATGCCGTTCCAATGAGACTAGGACAAAGTTTTGGAGCATTTGCACATGTCTTAAAAAGGGATATTAAGAGACTAAAAAATGTTATGGATGAGATGAAAGTCTTAAACATCGGAGCAACAGCCATTGGAACAGCGATCAATGTAGTCCCTTACTATCTTGCAAACATTTCTTATGAATTAAGCAAAGTTGCAGGAATTTCATTAAAACAGGCAGATGATCTGATCGATGCCACACAGAACTTAGATGGATTTGTCAGTGTATCCGGGGTGTTAAAAACATGTGCCGTTGATATTTCCAAGATATCCAATGACCTGAGATTAATGTCATTTGGCCCAAGAACTGGTTTATCAGAAATCAATCTTCCAGCAAGACAGAATGGTTCATCCATCATGCCAGGAAAGATCAACCCAGTGATTCCAGAAGTTGTATCACAGGTTGCATACCTGATCATTGGACATGACTATACGATCACGATGGCAGCCGAAGCCGGACAGTGCGAAGAATATATTGAAAAAAGTGTTGGAATCTCAACAGCGTTATGTCCATATATCGGATATGCAAAGTCTGCTGAGATTGCAAAGAAATCACTAAAAACAGGAATTTCTGTAAAAGAGCTGGTATTAGAAGAAGGTCTGTTAAAGGAAGAAGAATTAAAAGAGATCTTAAAACCAGAGAAAATGACACAGCCTATGAGAGAAAAAGTGATGAAAGCAGTATCATAAATACAATTAGAATACAAAAAAGAATGAAAAGTAAGAAGAGGCTTTGGAGAAATTCAGAGCTTCTTTTATTGCAATATCCTCTCGCACAAGATATAATACATAAATAGAACATAAGTACGATTGGAGGATGGAAAGAATGATAATAATTCTATGCTTAGACAACAACAACGGTATGATGTTTAATGATCGAAGGCAGAGTCAGGATCGAGGCTTGCGAGAGTATATTGCGGAGATGACCAAAGGGGAGAAGGTCTATATGAATGCATATACAGAGAAGTTGTATGAAGAGATCAACGATCCGGTTGTTTGTGAAGATTTCTTACACAAGGCAGGAAAAGGGGAGACTTGTATTGTAGAGAATCTTCCATTAAAACCAGTGATAGATCAGATCGAAGAGATCGTGATCTTCCGTTGGAATAAAGTCTATCCGTCCGATCAGGTACTGGATGTGGATCTTGAGGAATGGAAACTTGCAGAAGAAGAACAGATCGAAGGTTCCACTCACGAGATCACAAAACAGATCTATCTTCCAAAACAATAAGCTAGATCAGAAAAGAATATAACAAGAGGAGAAACAGTTGATGATGAGAGTAACAAAGAAATTATATGCTCTGCTGATCGCAGGAATGATGGCGGTATCACTGGCAGGATGCCAGAGTACAGGCAATAGCAGTAATGACGAAAGCACACAGAACGAACAAAGCAGCAAAGGAAGTACAAATTCTTCCACCAAATCTGTATCATCTGACAATATTCCGGATTTTTCAGGGAATATGACGGTTGCTGTTGACAATAATAATCCAGATTTTACATCCAAAGATCTGACAACAAAATCCTACGAGTCTTACAGCAGACTTGACTCTGAAGGAAGATGTCAGGTGGCGGAAGCGTGTGTTGGAAAAGATATCATGCCAAAAGGAAAACGCGGAACAATCGGTATGGTAAAACCAACCGGATGGCATACAGCAAAATACAATAACGTTGATGGGAAATATCTATATAACCGTTGTCATTTGATCGCTTACCAGCTGACCGGTGAGAATGCCAATAACAAGAACCTGATCACAGGAACAAGATCTTTTAACGTGGATGGAATGTTACCATATGAAGAGATGGTCGGCGACTATGTCCGTGAGACAGGCAATCATGTATTATACAGAGTTACACCAGTCTTTGACGGAGATGATCTGGTAGCCAAAGGGGTACAGATGGAAGCGATGTCTGTGGAAGATAAGGGAGAAGATATCAAGTTTAATGTCTTTGTATATAACGTACAGGATGGAGTGAAGATTGATTACGAGACAGGAGACAGTGAAGCAGACAGCAGCATGCAGGTAACAACAGAGAATTCAAAAGCAAGCCAGAAATATCACACAAACCAGAATTCATCTAATAACAGCAAAAACTACAGCAGTAACAAAAATACAACAGCAGCAAAAACAAATATAAAAACAACTGCTTCACAGAAGATCCGTGGAAACAGCAGATCAAAGGTATACCACTGCCCAGGTCAAAGAGATTATGACCGTATGGGAACATCAAAATATTTAGTCACATTTAAGAGTGAGAAAGAAGCAAAGGCAGCGGGATATCATAAGGCACAAAGATAAAAGAAAGAGTTAACGATCCATAAAGACAGACAGGAGGAATCTTATGAGTTTAAATGCAACACCAAGAGGAGACAGGATTCACATCGCATTATTCGGAAAACGAAACGCCGGAAAGTCCAGTGTCATCAATGCAATGACTAATCAGGAGCTGGCGATCGTATCCGATGTCAAAGGAACAACAACAGATCCTGTATACAAGGCAATGGAGCTTCTTCCATTAGGACCGGTTGTTATGATCGATACACCGGGGCTTGATGACGAAGGAGAATTAGGAGCAAAGCGTGTCAAGAAAGCAAAAGAAGTATTGGCAAAAGCTGATATAGCACTCGTGATCATGGATGCGACCGCAGGCATGACAGAGTTTGAAGAAGATATGATATGTCTGATCGAAGAAAAGAAGATTCCTTATCTGAAAGTCTACAATAAGATGGATCTTGCCAATGCCCAAGAATGGAAAGAAGACAAAGCCTGCTTTGTCAGTGCAAAGGATAAAAAAGGGATCTGGGAGTTAAAAGAAGAGATCGGGAAACTGGTTCCAACTGATGATGACACGCTAAAGATCGTTGGAGATTTAGTCTGTCCGAATGATTTTGTGATCTTAGTCGTACCGATCGACAGTGCAGCACCGAAAGGCAGACTGATCCTTCCACAGCAGCAGACGATCCGTGACCTCTTATAAGCAGGAGCAGCCTCTATTGTTGTAAGAGAAACAGAATTAGAAAAGACATTAGAAGAGATCGGTAAGAAACCAGCATTGGTCATTACAGACTCTCAGGCATTTGGCGAAGTCTCAAAGATTGTGCCAGAAGATGTCAAACTGACTTCATTTTCGATTCTGTTTGCAAGATATAAAGGTGATTTGGAAGAAGAAGTCAGAGGAGTGAAAGCCTTAGAACATTTAGAAGAAGGGGCGAAGATCTTGATCGCAGAAGGATGCACCCATCACAGACAGTGCGATGACATCGGAACTGTGAAAATCCCAAGATGGTTAAAACAATATACAGGTAAGGATTTTGATATCCATACAAGCAGTGGAAACTCTTTCCCTGAAGATCTGGATACTTATGATCTGGTCATTCATTGTGGCGGATGTACTTTAAATAGAAGAGAGATGAAAAACCGTATCGCAAGAGTCAAAGATGCAGGTGTTCCGATCGTGAACTATGGAATCTTTATCGCGGCAACGCAGGGAATCTTAAAGAGAACCCTGGAGCCATTTGAGGAAGCCAGCAGGATCTTAAATGAGATTTAAGATGGATTGTTTCAAAAAATCAACATAAATTAACGAAAATCAATAAGACTGCTTCTTTACAAAGAAAGATAAGTTTTGTAGAATAGAAAGATAGAATTAAAACCAAATGGGAGGAAATCATGAGCAAAGTAAGAACAAGATTTGCACCAAGCCCTACAGGGCGTATGCATGTAGGTAACTTAAGAACAGCCCTTTATGCATATCTGATCGCACGTCATGCAGGCGGAGATTTTATTTTAAGAATTGAAGATACAGACCAGGAAAGACAGGTAGAAGGGGCAGAAGAGATTATCTACAATACCCTTAAGAAGGCTGGAATGAACCACGATGAAGGACCAGACATCGATGGTGGAGTCGGACCATATGTTCAGAGTGAGAGACAGGCACAGGGGCTTTATTTAAAATATGCAAAAGAACTGATCGACAAGGGAGAAGCATATTACTGTTTCTGTGATCAGGAGAGATTAGACACACTGAAAGTAAAATCAGGAGATGTTGTGATCAGTCATTATGACAAACATTGCTTAAACTTATCTAAAGAAGAAGTTCAGGCGAAATTAGATGCAGGAGTACCATATGTTATCCGTCAGAATAACCCAACAGAAGGAACAACATCTTTTGTTGATGAGATTTACGGAGAGATCACAGTGGATAATATCGAATTAGATGATATGATCCTGATCAAATCGGATGGATATCCAACATACAACTTCGCAAACGTAGTTGATGACCATTTAATGGGAATCACACATGTAGTTCGTGGTAATGAATACTTATCATCTACACCAAAGTACAATCGTTTATATGATGCATTCGGATGGGAAAAACCAGTATACATTCATTGTCCACTGATCACAGACGAAGAACATCACAAATTGAGTAAGAGAAAAGGTCATTCTTCCTTCGAAGATCTGATCGAGCAGGGATTCTTGCCAGAGACGATCGTAAACTTCGTTGCATTACTTGGATGGAGTCCAGGAGGAGAACAGGAAATCTTCTCATTAAAAGAATTAGAAGAGATCTTTGATTACAAACATATGTCTAAGACACCAGCAGTCTTTGACATGAATAAGATCAAATGGATGAATGGTGAATATATCAAAGCTATGGATTTTGATCGTTTCAAAGAACTGGCTATGCCATATGTAACAGAGACGATCCACAGAGAGATGGATTTTGATAAGATTCTTTCTATGGTGAAGACAAGAATTGAGTTATTTACAGAGATTCCGGGACACATTGACTTCTTCGAAGCAGTTCCAGAATATGATGTAGAGATGTACAAACATAAGAAGATGAAGACAACACCTGAGACTTCATTAACCGTATTAAAAGAGATCTATCCAGTGATCGAAGCACAGGAAGATTTTACAAATGATGCATTATATGAGATGTTAGTATCTTTTGCAAAAGGACATGAGTACAAGAATGGTTATGTAATGTGGCCAGTTCGTACAGCAGTCTCTGGAAAGCAGATGACACCAGGTGGAGCAACAGAATTAATGGAACTTCTGGGAAAAGAAGAATCATTAAAGAGAATCAATGATGCGATCGCGAAACTGGAGGCAGCACTTGCATAGCCAGCTGAGCAAGGCACAGAAAGAAGCAGTGATGCACAAAGATGGACCGATGATGGTACTTGCAGGACCAGGTTCAGGGAAGACACTTGTGATCACAAAGAGAATTCAATATTTGATATCGCACTATCAGATCCCACCGCAGCGGATTCTGGTCATTACATTTACCAGAGCTGCTGCGAATGAGATGAAGGAGCGATTTTGGCGGCTGGCAGGGGAAACCCTGCCGGTTTCTTTTGGAACCTTTCATTCTGTGTTTTTTACGATTTTAAAATATGCCTATCACTATAGTGCAGATAATATTCTGCCGGAACATAAAAAATATGACTTTATCCGTGAGATCATCACAGATCATGAGCTGGAGATTGATGATGAAGCAGATTTTATGCGTCAGATCATACAAGAGATCAGCTTAGTCAAAGGGCAGATGATCCCTCTTGCCTATTATCACAGTGGGTGCTGTGGGGATGAAGTGTTTAAAGAAATTTACCGGGCATATGAAGAAAAACTGCATGAGAACCGTTGGATCGATTTTGATGATATTTTGGTTTATACGTATGAGTTGTTAAAAGAGCGTGAGGATATCAGGAAAGCATGGCAGCAGAAGTTTCCATATATTTTGATCGATGAGTTTCAGGATATCAATAAGATTCAGTATGAGATCGTCAAGATGTTAGCAGGAGAGACAAAGAACCTCTTTATCGTAGGAGATGATGATCAGTCTATCTATAAGTTTCGAGGTGCAAGACCAGAACTGATGTTAAATTTTTCAAAGGATTTTGAAAATACCAGACAGGTGATCTTAAACCGAAACTATCGTTGCGGGGAAGAGATCGTACAGGTTGCGGAAGATATCATTTCTTATAATACAAAACGTTTTGAAAAGAAGATGCAGGCAAGAGAAGATGCTGCAAGTATAGTTGAGGTTCGTACATTTAAAGATCACTATGAGGAGAATAAGCATATCATTTACACGATCAAGGAAGAGATGGCAAAGAAGACACCGTTATCCCAGATCGCGATCCTTTATCGGACCAATCAGGGACCAAGACAGCTGATCGCTGCATTGATGGCATACAATATCCCATTTTATATGCAGGATGCAGTGCCGAATCTGTTTGATCACTGGATTTCCAAAAATATCATAGATTATATGCACCTTGCGATGGGAGATCGCAAAAGAAGCACATTTTTAAGAGTCATGAACCGCCCCAAGCGTTATATCAGCAGGGAATATCTGACCGAATCA
>OJNJ01001032.1_pt1 | contig 16151 bp, 9 predicted proteins | sample 1597491 | NCBI WGS metagenome assembly OJNJ01 (sample SAMEA2452132, study PRJEB22498) | human gut metagenome | biome: human feces; feature: human gut; material: feces | place: Australia | collected 2012 | reverse complement strand
AAGCACTGCCGATTTTCCGGCACCTACACCACCTGTTATTCCTATAAAAATCATATTATTTCCTTTTCTGTCATCAATGCGCATCATACCAGTCATAGCCACACTCGGTGCCCACCTCCATGGATACCTTCATGTTCACCGCACCACGCATCTCCTTCTCCAGAAGCTTAATCACTTTATCCTTCTCAGCTTCCTTTGTCTCAATTAAAAGCTCATCATGCACCTGAAGGATAAGTCTTGACTTTAAGCCCTCGTCAAGAAGCCTGTCATGCACACGAATCATGGCAATCTTTATGATATCGGCTGCTGTACCCTGAATAGGTGAGTTCATCGCAACTCTCTCTCCAAACTGTCTTTGCATGAAATTGCTCGAGTTCAGCTCGGGAATCGGTCTGATACGTCCAAACATGGTCTTTGTATAGCCATTTTTCTTGGCATCCAAAACCGTCTGATCCAAAAACTCCTTAATCTTTGGATATTTGACAAAATAGCTGTCTATATAGCCCTGTGCCTCTTTCCTTGATATCCCCAGGTCGTTAGACAGACCAAACGCGCTGATACCATATACGATACCAAAATTTACCGCCTTGGCATTTCGTCTTTGAAGGTCTGTGACCTCATCAAACGGTGTGTCAAACACAAGGGATGCTGTACTTCTGTGGATATCCTGACCATTCTTAAAGGCCTCTATCATCCTTTCATCCCCTGAAAGCGCCGCAAGCACCCGAAGCTCGATCTGCGAGTAGTCTGAGTCAACAAACAGATCTCCATCCTCAGGCAGAAATACCTTTCTGATAAGCTTGCCCAGCTCAATCCTTATCGGGATATTCTGCAGATTAGGCTCTGTGCTTGAAAGACGGCCTGTCGCAGTGATTGTCTGATTTAAGGTAGTATGGATTTTGCCATCGGATGCAATATATCCCGAAAGTCCGTCAGCATATGTGCTCTTTAGCTTTGTGAGCTGTCTGTATTCCAATATATCCGCAACAATCGGATACTCCGGCGCCAGCTTTTCAAGCACATCTGCCGCAGTCGAATAACCGGTCTTTGTCTTCTTTTCATTTGGCAGTCCAAGCTTTTCAAAGAGAATGACTCCAAGCTGCTTTGGCGAATTTATATTAAACTCTTCACCTGCTGCCTCATATATTTTCTTTTCAAGCTCAGTTATCGAAACAGCAAGCTTGTCTCCATACTCCTTAAGCTTTATTCCATCAGCCCTTATACCCTCATTTTCCATATCATACAGCACAAAAACGAGCGGGAGCTCGATATCTTTATAAAGCGTGAGCATATCCATTTCCTTTAGCTTCTGCAAAAGAACCGGCTTTGATTTCCAGGCAGTATACACCTCGTAGCAGGCACAGTCCACTGCCTTTTTCTCATCCTCCTTCATCATCCGGGTGAAATCAAGCTTCCCCAGATAATCCTTTTTAGATGAGAGCATAAGCCCCAGATAGTCCTTTGCAACCGCATCATAGGGATACTCCCCGACAAGCGGATTGATAAGGTATGCAGCCACCATCATGTCAAAATATCTGCCTCTGTCATCTGCCTTTATCTCTTTGCTCTTAAATCTGTGCAGATTGGTCTTTAAATCCGGTGATATCCATGACTTTACTTCCAGGGTATTTAATTTTTCATCCAGGAAGCTGCTTGAAATCTCATCACCTGTACAGATAAAATAAATGTCCTCCTCTGAAAAACAAATCGAAACAGCAAGATAATCGTTAGAAACCTGCTCTGAAAACAGACTTAGCTGTCCATCACTTTCGCAGTTTTCCAAAGACTCTCCCGGTACTACCGCAAAAGCGACCTCCCTGCCCTTTGCCTTCTCAAACACACTCTCTGCAGTCTTTAAGTCCCTTACTACCACAAAATGCTCCTCGGCATTGTTTTTAGGAGCCTCCACGTTAAACCGTGACAGCATGTTTTTGAATTCGTATCTTTTGCACAGTAAAAAGGCTTCCTCAGTGTAGAGTGACTCTACTCCGCCACTAAGCTTTGCATCAGAAAATTCATAGTCAACCGGCGCATCAAGTATGATTGTCGCAAGCTCCTTGCTCATAAGCGCCTGCTCCCAGTACTCCACTATATTCTTTGAAGCCCTTGGCGGCTTTACATTCTCAGCGTCCTCATGTACTGCCTCTATACAGTGATATTTTGCTATAAGTGCGCCTGCTGTCTTTTCGCCGATACCGGGCACACCTGGGATATTATCCGATGTATCTCCCTGCAGAGCCTTTACATCGATAAATTCCTTTGGAGTGACGCCGTACTTTTCGATAACATCTGCTGTATTGTAGTTTTCTATCTCGGTTCCTGTTTTCTTTGTCTTTGGAATCCTTACCATGACATGGTCAGTCGCAAGCTGCAAGAGGTCTCTGTCTCCGGAAATGATGGCGACATCCATACCGGCCTTTTCTGCCCTGACAGATAAGGTTCCAAGTATATCGTCGGCCTCATAGCCTTCCTTTTCCACGATTTTAATGCCCATAGCGGTAAGCATTTCCTTTATCATAGGTACCTGCTGCCTGAGCTCCTCGTCCATAGGCTTTCTCGTGCCCTTGTACGCATCAAACATTCTGTGGCGAAACGTCGGCGCATGCACATCAAATGCCACCGTCAGATAGTCTGGCTTTTCCTCGTCAAGAATCTTGAACATGATATTCAAAAAACCATAGACTGCATTTGTGTGAAGCCCCTCTGAATTGGTCAGATCAGGCAGCCCGTGATATGCCCTGTTTAAAATACTGTGTCCGTCTATAAGTACAAGCTTTTCACTCATTTTGATACTTTCCTTACTGTCAATTATAATATGATATGAGGGTCAAAAGGTATTTTGCCCCTCATTTATGATTAATCAGATTACTACATGCTACGCATTCCCGTAATCTGACTCCACCTCGAAATCCGCTAATTTCCTGCGTTTCCGCAGCAAATTGCTACTTTCTCGGTGTAGTGCGGGTCACTAAGGTATACATCGAATTGCATGCAAGCATGCATCGATGATACCTTTTGACCCTTTAATCATAATATTGTTGTAATCGCTGCCGGTCACACTGCAGTGCAGGCAGTAACGTTAAATAGCTCTTGTATATTTCTTAAGCCACTGAGCCTCCTCATCATTCAAAAATGGTGAAACAAGCTCATAAACTCTAGCATGGTAAGCGTTCAGGTATCCCTTTTCCCTGTCTGTCATCTGATTTGAATCAATCGCATCGAGATCTATAGGAACATATGTCAGATTCTCAAAATACATAAACTGGCCATACTCATTTTTCTCACCCTTTCGGCAGATAAGCTCATTCTCTGTACGAATACCGAATTTGCCCTCTAAATAGATGCCCGGCTCATCTGTAGTGACCATGCCCTCTTCTATCACACGCTCTGCAGTTCTGCCCGGGTACTGCTTCCAGTGAAAGCTGTTTGGTCCCTCATGAACATTGAGCACATAGCCCACACCGTGTCCGGTACCGTGATTGTAGTCCATGCCAATCTCCCATAAAGGCTCTCTTGCCAGAATATCAAAATTAAGGCCCGAGCATCCCTCCTTAAACTTTGCATTTGCCAGGTTCATATTTGAGCGGCAAACTCTCGTAAACATATCCTTCATCTCGTCAGTCACCGGTCCTAACGCAAAGGTTCTCGTGATATCTGTGGTTCCCTCCAGATAATGCCCGCCTGAATCAACCAAAAGAAGACTCTCAGGCTTAAGCTGCCTGTCAGACTCCTCTGTTGCAGAGTAATGCACAATAGCACCATGATCAGCATATCCGCATATTGTGGCAAAACTCAAATCAAGAAAGCCCTCCTGCTCAGCTCTAAGCGATGCAAGATAATCTGAAGCCGAAATCTCTGTCATAGGTATCTTACCTATATTTGTCTTAAGCCAGTACATGAACTTGCACATCGCAACTGCATCCTTCAAATGCGCCTTGCGCAGATTTTCAAGCTGTACTTCATTCTTTACGGCCTTCATGACAACTGTAGGATCCTCCGCATCAATCACCTTAACACCATCCGGCAGGCTGTCGCAGATGCGGTAATTTACAATCGATGTATTTAAAAGCACTGTCTCTTTTTCATCAATATGCTTCACATATTCATAAAAATCATCGTAAGGTCTTGTCTGTATACCATTCTTATCGAGGTATGCCTTAAGAGTCTCTGTCACAACCTCTTCCTGCAAAAACCATATGCAGCTGTCCTGTGACAGTGCCAGGTATGAAAGCACTACAGGCACATAGCTTATGTCGCCTCCCCTGACATTTAAAAGCCAGGCGATATCGTAAAGTGATGACATCAGATGAAGTGTTGCACCCTTTTGCGCCATCTGCTCTCTGACTCTTTTAAGCTTTGAGCTTATATCCTCACCGGTGTATTTATTGTCAAAAATCATGACAGGTGCTTTTGACATAGGTGGTCTGTCAGTCCATATGAGGTCAATCAGATCCTCATTTACGTACATGCTGCCGTGCTTTTCTTTTGCGATTTCAGAAAGCCTTTTGCCCCATGCGGCATTTACCACTCTGCCGTCAAAACCTATTACACCGCCATCCGAAAGAGTATCCTTTATATACTCATCAACTGTCGGTACGCCCTCCTCGCCAATCTTAAAGAGCTTTACAGTGGTATCCTTAAGCTGCGCAGCCGCCTGCACAAAATACCTGCCGTCTGTCCATAGTCCGGCCTCAACCATAGTGATGACTGCGGTACCTGCTGAGCCTGTGAAGCCGGTAATATATTTGCGTGCCTTAAAATGCTCTCCTACATACTCTGACTCATGAAAATCAGCAGTAGGTACCACATACAGCGAGATGCCCCTCTTTGCCATCTCGCTTCTCAATGCTTTTAATCTATCCTGTATCATTTTATTATGCCTCTTTAAATTCAAAAAATTTTGTATCTAATTCCGGATACATTCTCTTTAATGAGATTGGTTTGCCGGATTTGTTCAAAAAGCAATGGCTGCTTTTTGCAGTGGTGCGAAGCTCGCCTGTCTCTTTGTCCTTCATGACATACTCAAGCTCCATCTTTATTCCGTTATACTTAAGCAGCTTTGTGTAGATGACGACCGTGTCATCGAAATGTACCATACTGTGATACTCTACCGATATCGACAGCACCGGACTTATGATTTCCATATCCTCCATCTGCCTGTAGTTGAGTCCTATCTGATCCATCAAATCAAGTCTTGCTTCTTCCATCCACTTGACATAGTTTGAATGGTGGATTATACCCATCTGATCTGTTTCATAATACTTTGCGTGGTGCTCGTAAGGACGGATTCTAAGTTCCCCTTGTGAGCCGGCAATCTGTAATTCATTGTTTGCCATAAAAACTTCCTCCATTCATATTTTGGTCTTATTTCTATTATGCCACATTGGACAGCTAAATTCAACGACTTGACCGTAAAATATAAACCGGCTGCTACCTGCGTATCATACTGTAGCAGTCTCTGCATATATTGCGTGAATTTCCAATCGGAAGTATTCTGCCGCAATACCGGCATCTGATAATATACTCATCCTTGCTCTTTGACAGAAGCTGCATAATCTTTGCCTGTGTTTTGTCGCGCTCGTTTTCAAGCCAGTCCTCATCCACAATTTTGCCCATGCGGACTGAAAACTGATAGTACAAATCAAGCTTTTTGTAATAGGATTCGTATTTCATGAGTCCCTGATACTTTGAATGCTTATCAGGCTTGTCGAGAGAGATATCAGATGTATACGACATGCAGTAGCGCAGCCATTGTCTGACAAGCTCCCTGTCCTTTATATCTATAGGACATGTAATCATCTTATAAAGCAGATATTTGTCATCAAAATCTGCGATAAAGTATCGCTCCTTATACGCATATCCATACAAGAACAATATTTCATCGACATTGATTTTCCTAAACGGTGCTGATGGCTCTGCCTCATGCCAGAGCTTAATTATCGCATCAAGCGGCGCATCCATTGTAAGGAGCACCTGCGGGAAGCCAAGACTTACTATATCAATATCCTGCTCCGGTATATTTAGCGTATTCTTCAGATAATTCAGATTCTTTTGTCCCAAAGCTGTCACATAGCCTGTATCATACAGACCAAATCTTCCTGCACGGCCCGCTATCTGTTTTATCTCAGAGATGACAAGCGGACGTCTTGATACTCCATCAAACTTTTCCACCTCCAGAAATACAATTCTCCTGACCGGCAGATTGAGTCCCATTCCTATCGCATCTGTTGACACGACAACCTGTGTCTTTTTCTCATTAAAAAGCGTCATCTGCCTGCGCCTTATTTCCGGTGGCAGACTTCCGTATATGACACTTGGCTTTATGCCGTTTTCCTCCAGACGCCCTGCTATATTGAGTACCGACTTCTTTGAAAAGACGATAAAGGCATCGCCCTCTCTTACATCCTGTGGAAATGAAAAAGGCTTATCCTCCAGCTTTAGCGCAGTCTTTCTCTCATACTCCCTTATCTCATACTCGTCATGGCACAGATTAATCAGATGAATGACTACATCCTTTGCCACCGGACTCATGCATATATGAATCTCTCCTGCAAGTGTACCAAGAATTGCCCTGGTCCATGAATGTCCCCTGTCATCATCTGCAACCATCTGTGCCTCATCAATCACTGCGATGTCATATTCCTTGTCACAGTCAAGCATCTCCACCGTCGACGCTGTAATTCTGCTGTCTGATACCTCAAGACACTCCTGGCCTGTAAGCATGGTGCATGGTATGCCTGCATCATTCATCTTCTCATATACCTCAAGTGCCAGAAGTCTAAGAGGTCCCAGATAAACTCCGTTTTGCGCCAACTTAAGCCTCTCAAGCGCCTGATATGTCTTACCGCTGTTAGTCGGGCCTATATGGAGTATGAAGTGCCTTTTCATGCTCTGTGCTTTTGGAAACTCAAGCTCCGGCCGTGCCGGAACCAGCGTGACAATCTCTCTTCTAAGCTCCTTGCTGCGGTACTCATTGTAAAGTGCCTTCATGCTCCTTGTACATATCGCACCTATATACTCCTTGCGCAAAAGCTTTAGAAAATCCTCTGTGAGATACTCTGCCTCATTCTCATCAAACTGCTCCATATCCACCCTGACAAGCTGCGGAATGATTTCTCTATTTAAAATCTGCCTTGCATTCTTATTGTTGGAATAGTAGGTAATCAATGCAAGCCTTTTTATTTCCTGATGCAGCTTGTCAAGTGCTATTGTCTCGTTTTTTGAAAATCGCGCATATTTAATTGATTTTGCTTTGTTATTTAGCCTGTGAATATAGTGTGCCAGCTTTACAGGCTTACCTGTACTTCTCTTCGCATTCTCCCTGTACTGGTCAACATAAAACTGTACCAGTACCTCTTCAAACGATTTTTCCATATATGTGTGTTATCCTCTTTATTTGTATACACCGTTAAGTGTCACCTCAAACGTAACATCCTTTCCGGCAAGTTCTGTATTCGTCTTATAATCATCTGGGAACTTCAGATTTAAATCAAAGGTTTCTCCCACCTTGTGACCTACCACTCCTTCCTCAAATCCATCTATATAGCTACCTGAGCCAAGCACGAGGTCTGTGCCCTGTCCATCAGTGCTTCCACCCTCAAATTTTTCTCCGTCCATATATCCGGTGTAATCAATATTTACCTTATCTCCGTTTTCAGCAACCGTGTCAGTCTCTGTATTAAGTGTTGCTGCCTCGGTCTGTGAATCACTGCTTTGTGTCTCGGATGCCTGAGATTCTGTGGTCTGTGATGCAGCTTCTGTACCATCAGTGCCATTTGACGATGAACCGCCCGATGTCGCAACTGCCCAGATGAGCACTATGACTACCACAACGACAGCCACTACCGGCACCCAGAATTTCAGCAGATTCACAACCTTTGCCTTCTTTTCTGCCTTCTCTCTCTCGATTCTTCTTTTTTCCTGTGCGATTTTTTTGTTTTGTTTGTTCATTTTGTTAATCTCCTGTTTTATTTTTATTATTGAATTATACTATTACAATTTGAACATTCTGTGTTTCGCATAAATGAACAGTATGCGTTGTCTGTCAGTGCATTCGCTATCTGTCACTGTTCGCTTTAAACTTTAAACGGCTGCGCCTCTTAACTATTTGACGCAACAATAAAAACAGTAGAAAGACACCCACACAGCCTGCGCTTATAGCTGCACCTGCCTTAAGCCCCGGTGTCTCATAATAAAGCTCTATCTCATGCTCTCCCTCATCCAGATGAATGCTCACAAAGGTATCTGAAAAATCCTCATACTCTGCATCCTTCCCATCCACCTTCATAGTCCATCCCTTTTCACTCGGAATAGAAAGCACAAGCTGTCCTGCCTGCTTCACATCAATGTGTCCGCTTATGTGTGTATCTGAAAAATCATCCACCGAGAGTGTTTGCTCATTGAGTGTATTGTAAGCACTCTCAACTGCAGCAATGGAAAGCTCGTATACATTAAATCGTACAGCATCGGCATCAGTGTTTGTGACGGAAACTGTCTCCCCCGCCTTCACGTATCCCAGGTCAAACAGATACCTGTGAGTGGTCTTCGAATATGTGGTCTCATACTCTCCGTGGCTGAAGGTCAGACTGTCAGTGCTGCACGAATCGTATGCCGCATAATAATATCCGTCATGGTCAAAGGTGAGAGTCGTAGTTCCCGGATTTTCGTCCTGAGTGCACTCTGTCATGGTCAGCATATCATCTGCTGCGCCAAGGAGCCTGCCAAGGGAATTAATCGAATAGATTTTCGATGACGAGGATGGCTTCCACGCATCAATCACTCCCTCATCCATCATAAAACCAAGCGGAAGTGTGTAGTTATTCCGATACAGATAGTGATTTCCGCATTTTCCCACAAGTGTAGTCAGCTCATTCTGTGGCTGTATTGATTTTGTAACCATATATCTGACCGAAAGCATGGCTGACGTGACAGGTGTGGCACCGTTATAGCAGTAGAAATTCTTGCCTCCCTCCATATAAAGAGCCTGATAAAAATGGCTCACATTTATATTCATCAGGGAAGAAAACTGTGTTCCAGAAGCATAGCCGTATCGTGTGCCATCATTTTTAGTAAGTCGGCCTGTATCCTCAACCCTGTAAAATGGTACATCGTTGTCAGCTGCATCCTCTTTTGCCAGCTCCAGTGCCTTTTGCATATCGTCCACATTGGCATTGTAGCTGCTTCTGCCGGTACATCCAAGTCCTGTCACAGCCATATTGACAGCCAGCTCCACAATCGCAATACCGCATGTTATGACCATCAAAAGCTCCCTGTTTTTCCTTGCTGCAAGCTTTAAAAGTACTGTCATAATGCCGTACAGCGCAACAAACAATATGCTTATGATAACTGCATAATACTCTGTCACATCCTCATCGGCAAACATCGTGCTTACTGCCATAAGCGCCGATGCAAATACCACTGCCACGCCAATATGCCACAGTCTTATGCCACGCCACTTTCTTACTGTAGCATAGCCTATGGTCAATACAAGAAATGCATACAGATACGACTGTCTGCCAGGCAGCGAATCCGGAAAATGCAGTCCGTGCCATATAAAGTCAAGCTGTTTATTGGCAAAGCTTGCCATGAAAAACAACACAAACAATACGGGAGCTATTTTTTTCTTCCAATTAATCCTTTTATTGAGCACAAACAGTATCAAAAGCATCACACTAAAGGCTCCGGCATACAGATTCGGCCAGTTCTCTGCACCCTCATAGACGCTTGCTGTCGTGCACATCCTGCCGACCTCTGATAAGAGATTAAAATACCACTCTATCTGCTTTGGAAACTCGATGCCCGACGAACCGCTGTAGCTTAAAATGATAAGCTCCGGGATGATTAGCACCATCGCAGTGCCTCCAGCCAAAAGCGAGTAAACGGCAAATCTCACAATTGCAGCCATTTTACCGCCATTTTGCGTAAAGAAAAGCCATGCAAACCAGAATACCAAAAAGATGCAAAGCATGATGCTCAGATAATAGTTTGACAATATACAAAGTGCCAGTGATACATAGTAAAGCACCGGCTTTTTGTCCCGCACAAGCTTCTCAAGTCCTACTATCGCTAGCGGTGCAACCGCCACAACATCCATCCACATAACATCCCAGCTATACGCAGCTACAAAGCCGGAAAGCGCATATGCCGTTGAGAAAACAAATGCCGGCACAAATGTATTATCGTGATATCTGTTATCCTTTCCAAGAAGTACAAAGTGTTCCTTCAGAAAATAAAAAAATGTTGCTCCGCTTAGCGAAATCTTAAAAATGATTAGCAGCTCGATAAACTCAATAATATGGCTCTTTGGAAAAAGCACAACAAGCCAGTTTAACGGACTCGCCAGATAATAGGCAAATACCGATACAAAATCACTGCCAAGCCCGATATTCCATGTATACATGAGGCTCGCACCATTTCTTAGCTTCTCCCACAGCTCATTATAGAAAGGCAGATACTGGTGATACAAATCCATATGCAAAAGGCAGTAATCGCCAAATGGATATACACCATTTCCTATACAGATGATTATACATATGAAAAACGGAATTAAAAACGCTGTCAAAAGTGGATGCTTTTTAACAAAATTCATCACTTATCCTCCCAGTCAAACAGTCTGTAATATTGCAAAAGCTTATAATCGTTTAGCATATCCGAATCGGCCTGCTTATTTTTGCTGCCGGTTGCCTTGTCTGATTTATTTGATGCTTTATCTAATGTCTTATCTGCAGTTTTATCAGTGCGTACCGCTGATATAATTGGATACTCCTCCTGCAGCTTTAGCAGAAAGCTCTGATAGTCATTTGTCGGCACACCTGCCGCTTTAAGTACGTTTGCAGCCAGATAATTAACACTCGTGTCTTTTCCTGCCGCCTCATCAATATCATAATTTGCCCAGATAACATACGGCACCTGATAGCGCAGCTTAAGCTCTTCATTTGATAAATTATTATAGTCCATGCCGTTTGCCGCAAGAACAGAGCTTGCCACAGTATCATTTGGCTGATGATCACCGAAAAATACCACTATAGTTTTCTCATCCACATTTGAGAAATATTCAATTAGGCTCTTTAAATCCTCGTCTGTCATCTTAATCAAAGAAAGATACTGGTCAAGTGCAGAATTATTGAGCTTATCCGCTGTCACCGTATTGTCAAAGCCGTAGTAGGTATCCGTGTATCCACCATGGTTTTGCATAGTGACATTGAATATAAATGCCGGCTGACCATCCGGTTTGTTCTCATAGGTCTCAATAATCCTGTCAAATGATGTCTCATCACTTATATATTTGCGCACAAACCTCTGATTAGAATAATCCTGCATAAACGAAAGATTGTCAAATCCCAAAAGAGGATAGACCGTATCCCGGTTCCATCCACTGCCATAGTACGGATGCTGTGCATACGTTGCGTAGCCTATGCTTTTTAAATAGCTTGCAAGGGAAGGTGTCGTGCTCTTTATATACTGCTGATAAGGAATACTTCCTACCGGAAGAAAAGCCATCGTATTGCCTGTCAGAAACTCAAACTCGGTATCGGCGGTATTTCCACCGCATACAGACGTATTCAGATATCCTGTTATAGTGTTCTCATTGCCCTTTTCAAGACTGTGCACAAACGGCATATAGTCTGTATTTGTATCAAAATCACCGAGCACTGACAGGTCTGAAAATGCCTCATCCATCACAACTATAATATTCGGATAATCACTTTTATCTGTAATTGCAGTATTATTAGCTGCATCTGAATTATCATCTGTACCGGCATAGCTGTCAAGCAGCTCCTTAGCCTTCTGTCTGCTATACCCGTCAGGCTTATCAACCGCCACAAACTTAAGATTCATCGCAAAGGTCACCGCCATTCCATTCACCTTTGTCATATATGCAGGTGTAAATAGAAACGGATACAGGTAATTGTCCGTCTGGAAATCCTCATCCTGCAGGGCATTCACAAACAGGCACATCACAAGTAATCCAAGCACTGTCGGAATTAGTCTGAACCTGAATTTCCACTTAATTCTAAAATCAACAAAATGCATCAGCATAATAAGAGCTATAAATATAACTGTAACAACAACTACTCCTGCAGTCGGTGCGAAATCATAATTGGATGCAACACTTGTCGCCGTACCAATTGAAAAAATATCCCATGGAACAAAAGGAGTCGAGCGGAAAAGCATAACATAATGATTAATCAGTCCAAAAACCATGGCCACGATAAAGACTGCACGAAGTGCCCATTTCGCCCTGCCCGTAACAAAATAAAGAATCCAGGCAATCAGCTCAAACAAAATAATATTAAAAAATCCCGCCATAAATCTGACTTCTTCAAAAGGATTATGTTCGTAGAACTCCATAAGATAAAAAGCCATAATCGGGAAAATCGAGAAAAATATAACATTGAATATAATTTCATATTTTTTATAAATCTTTTTTATCATCATAATGCTCCTGTTTGCTATCTGATATTACAGCCTATATGGCAGATTTTTGGGTACTTTTTGGGGCAGATTTTTCTTAAAAGTACCCTAATTTCTTTAATTTTTTGAAAGATTGTAAGTAAAGAAAAACCCCGCAAGCCCTTGATTTTACTTAAAATCTTGGATTTACGGGGTTTTGCAAATAGTGCCGGCAGTGGGACTTGAACCCACACGGGCTTGCGCCCAACAGATTTTGAGTCTGCATCGTCTGCCATTCCGACATGCCGGCGTCTTACGAACAGTCAATATTCTATCACAATTATTGACTTCATGCAACTAAAATTTGTAATTTCAATATAAATTTCAATGCGATTGTGACTGTTCACGCCTAACATTGTGACCAGCAACGATTACAGCTATTATAACAATATATTATTAGGGCGAAAATACTAGACTATTTTGCTACTTTTTTTCTAATTATATATCCAATAAGAATAATGACAGCACTTGTTATGACACTTCCATAAAATGTCATGCCCCTGCACAAAAGCTCCATATTCGCTGCATTTCTACCAACAAGCTGTTTAAACCCATCAATCATAATATAATCAGCCACGCCCATAGCACCGGGTATCGGCACACAATTGGAGCCCATCGCCACAAAACACTGTATCACACTCACATCAACTGCCTTATTTACGCCTTCGCCGACTGCCATAAAAATCATAAACGATACCAAAAGCTGTGAAACTCTCTGCATTATATTCCAAAAGAAAATCTCGATGAGAAGCCCGGTCTGCCCTGTGATACTGTTTGAACACTCCTGATATTCTTTCATAGTATTTTTAAGCTTTATTCGAAGCCTGTCACCATGCCGTATTATATGTATTTTTTCAAAAAGCCGGATAAGACTATCACAAATTGAGTATAGTATGCTTCCCTTCCTTAGCAGCATATAAAATACAAGAGCCAGAAAAATCAGCACCACAATCCCCAAACATATAAATATCCGCGAAATACCTGAGAAATTTTTCAGCAATGGATACTTAAAAATCATGCATAGTAAGCCAATTGTTAAAAGTGAAAGTGTATACATAACAAGATTAATCAGCAGGGCCACTGTAGCAGCATAGCCCGGTATGCCATCCCTTATCATGAAATACGCACTGGCTGGCTGTCCTCCCGATGCCGATGGTGTAATAGCCGAAAAATACACATCAGCTCCACCATACACAGTACCATCAATCGCGCTGGTTTTATACCCAAAGTGTCTTGCCATGCGTACAAGAGCAAAGCCTTCAAACCAAATAAACCCAAACGTACAAACAAAACTCATAAAAAGCCAGCCTTTATTTGCATTTATGATAAAACTCATAAGAATTTCAAACGAAAAATGCTTGCTCTGTGAGACAACAGTCCATATGCTTAAGATAGCTATAAAAACAGAAGCTATCGCCCAAAATATCTTTTTTCTGTCCATTAAATCTAATCCCCTTAAAAAAAACTGGTAAAGTGAATTATGAAAATACACCATACCAGTTTATTGTAGAGAATATATATAACTTTATCAAGTAAAATATTATTAATATCTTTTTAATGTTTGTTAAATTATTTACTGTTACAACTAACAAATCATCTTAATTCAAATTAACTTCTATGATTCCTCTTCCTCATCATTGTCAGTATTCATCATATACACACCCCTGCTTGCATCTCCATCAGGATTCTTTCCAAACTCGTAATCATTTCCCGGCAGAATAGCATTTAAGAAAATCCCTGCGATAGCTGCAATTGCCAAAGCTGTCAGTGTAATTGATGTTCCTGCTACAGTAAATGTCAGTCCATTTCCAAAGCCAAGACCACATACAAAAATAACACCTGCAATAATCAGATTTCTTGATTTCGTCAGATCTACCTTGTTTTCAACAACATTTCTAACTCCTATTGCTGAAATCATTCCATAAAGCATAAATGAAACTCCACCAATAATCGCTGATGGCATAGTAGATATTACAGCCGAAAACTTTGGAATAAACGAAAGTGCAATAGCAAAAACAGCCGCAATACGGATAACTCTCGGATCATATACCTTAGACAGCTCAAGCACTCCAGTATTCTCACCATATGTTGTATTAGCCGGTCCTCCGATAGCTCCTGCGAATGCAGTTGCAATTCCATCACCTATAAGTGTCCTATGAAGACCCGGATCAGCAATAAAGTTCTGCTCTACTGTAGCAGAAATAGCAGACATGTCGCCAATGTGCTCCATCATAGTCGCAACAGCGATAGGCGCCATAACAAGAATGGACGTAATATCAAACTTCATGAACTGAAATTTAGGTATTCCGACCCACGCAGATGATGCAATTGATGTAAAATCAAGAATTGCGGAACCATCAGGATTAGTAATTCCAGCAGTATTCATAATAAGAGCCACAACATAGGAAATAATTACTCCCATTAGAATAGGAATGATCTTAAATAAGCCCTTTCCCCATATATTGAAAATAATTATAACTCCAAGTGCAATAATTGCAAGAACCCAGTTTGTTGAAGCATTATTGATAGCTGAGCCGGCAAGTGAAAGACCAATGCATATGATAATAGGTCCTGTCACTACAGGTGGAAGAAAACGCATTACACGCTTAATTCCAACCAGCTTAATGATAAGTGCAAGTACGAAATAAAGCATACCTGCAACAAATATTCCACCACACGCATACGCGGCCTTATCATTGACAGCCATATCTGCATACATACCACTGTCAAGGTTTGCAACAGTATAAAAGCCTCCTAAAAAAGCAAATGACGAACCCAAAAAAGCCGGTACCTTAAACTTTGTACACAGATGAAATATAAGCGTGCCAAAGCCTGCGCAAAATAGTGTAACCGATACAGAAAGACCTCTGGTAAGCGGCTCCCCACATGCCTTCTGAAAATATCCTGATACAAGAATAGGCACAAGAATTGTTGCGCCGAACATAGCAAACATATGCTGCAAACCAAGGATAAGCATCTTGGCCGTTCCAAGCTGTCTCGCATCACGAATTGGCTCCTGTTTCTTTTGTTCCATAACAACCTCCTTAATAAATTAATGTTTTCGATAAGTAACCGAAAACATTATAGCAGTTTTTAATTATTATTTCATTATTATTTCATTATTTTTACAAAAAAAAGACATCTCATTGGATGTCTTAAATAATTCATATTTAATAAGTTTGTACCTTCAAAACTTCATACAAATTCGATTTTTTTCAATCTACACCGAAAAACTCATCTCGATTCCGCTTCGCTTCATCTCGATGGATTTGCTTCGCAAATCTGCGTCCAATTAAATCCAGATTTATGCAGACACGTCTGCAAAATCCGTATTTCATTGTACTTGTTTTTCTCCGTTATTAACCAGATTAAGCCCTCGACCTATTAGTAACAGTCAGCTCCACATGTTGCCATGCTTCCACCTCTGCCCTATCTACCTTGTAGTCTTCAAGGGGTCTTACTCCCGAAGGAGGGATATCTCATCTTGAGGGGGGCTTCACGCTTAGATGCCTTCAGCGTTTATCCCTTCCAGACTTGGCTACTCTGCCATGCCGTTGGTCGACAACAGATACACCAGTGGTCCGTCCATCCCGGTCCTCTCGTACTAAGGACAGCTCCTCTCAAATATCCTCCGCCCGCGCCGGATAGGGACCGAACTGTCTCACGACGTTCTGAACCCAGCTCGCGTACCGCTTTAA
>OJNJ01001021.1_pt1 | contig 16263 bp, 12 predicted proteins | sample 1597491 | NCBI WGS metagenome assembly OJNJ01 (sample SAMEA2452132, study PRJEB22498) | human gut metagenome | biome: human feces; feature: human gut; material: feces | place: Australia | collected 2012 | reverse complement strand
AAGAGACTCAGGTAATCTTAAAAGAGATCAAGCAGACAAAAGAGACCCTGGATATGACTCCTGCAGATCGTACAGAGATCATCGAAGAATGCAACAAGCGTCTGGCTGTTCTGGAACAGTATGCTCCTAAGATGATGGATGAAGCAGAGATCAAAGAAGTCGTTGCTTCTGTTCTTGCAGAGATGGGACTGGATGCTCCTACCGCAAAAGATAAAGGCAAGATCATGAAGAACCTGATGCCTAAAGTAAAGGGAAAAGCTGACGGCAAGCTCGTCAACGAGATCGTATCTACTTTCATGAAATAAAATCTTCAAGAGCTGCCGCTGGCAGCTCTTCTTGTATACTATGGTATCTACAGAACCGCCACCTGCTGCTTCTTCCGAACACATAGTGATCACAAAATAATGGGCAGCACCCGATGGATGCTGCCCATTATTTTAATCCTCTTAGTTACCAGAAGTACTGTTTGTTCCGGTTGTACTTGTGTCTTTGGCTTTCACACTCAGTTTTGTAAAGCTAATCTTATTCCAGCTACCTTTATGGACTGTAATCTTTTCTTCTTTTTTCCATTTCTTTAATACTTTTTTATAGTATTTATCCTGTTTGTCTGTGATCATGGACTGTTTCTTAGTCTCTGTAGCTTCTTCATCATTTACTTTATCAAGTTTTACTACATAGTAAGAAGTATCTGTCTCAATAACGTCCGGACCGATTTCTCCGTCTTTCAGAGTTCTGAGAACTTTCATAACCTCATCCGGATATGCACTGCTGGAAGAACTGCTGTCGGACTCTTCATCAGAATCTTCTTTTGCCGCATCTTCATTCACATCAAAAGTACCACTTACGGAAGAATAAGAATCATCCACTGATTTTGCAATTTCATTCAGATCTCCATCGGAACCAGCTGCTTTCAGATCATCCAAGATCTTCTGTGCATCTTCTTTTTTCTGTTTGATCTCATCATCGCTGAGATCTGCTGTACTGATGCTTACATAATCAAAAGATGACTGCTGTGCTTCTTCATCAGAAACATCTTTATCTACATCTGCAATGAGCGGATCATGCATTCTGCTCTTATAAGTCTGAAGCTCCAGATATGTCTTGACCTGATCTTCACTTACCGCAAGCTCCTGCAGTGTCTCTTCACTGTTGGCAGCCATAAATGCTGCTGCTGCATCTGCGATCTTCTGCTCATCATCATCTGTAACTTCTACATTATAGTCTGCAGCCTTTTCTTTCATGATGTACATCAGCTCTACATCTTTCAGAGACTGTTCTACTGCCTGTTCTCCATAGGTCTTTCCGTCTTCTGCATCCATGCTCCAGATAGAATAATCCTGTCCGCCCATAAAGCTCTTATACATTGCTTCTGTCTGTGCCTGTCCTTCTCTTACAGAAAGACTCACGATTCCAAGCGGGATTTCTGTTCCATCCACTGTTGCAACTGTTTTTGTTCCATCTAATTTCTTTTCTCCACAGCCTGTGAGCATCCCCACTGCCATTACGCCTGTAAGAGCTGCAACAGCTGTTCTCTTTGTCATTGTTTTCATCTCTTCCTCCATTGCTTTACAATTCTAGCATATAAATAAGAGTATAAACTTTTTTGCCTTTAAGAGCAAGGAGAATCATAAAAATAGCCGTTTTTCACGGATATTTCACAGATTCTCCTCTTAATCAGACTATATGGATTTTATTCTTCTACAAGTGATTCCAGTTCCGTCAGAAAATCTGTCAGAGCTGTCAGTGTATTTCCAGCTCCCTCCGGAGTGAAAATAAATTTGGGTTCCTGTTCATTCTTGAATTGCAGCCCTCTTCTATATTTCTGCATCAGTACAGGAATACCTGCAGGATTCAGTTTGGCCCGTTCATACAATGTAATCTTCATATCCCCAGCGATCTGTTTGATCTCCACCACATAACATCGGTGTGCCTGTGCTTTCATTCTGGCGATCACAAGAAGATTCAGAACTGCTTTTGGCATTTCACCGAAGCGATCCAGCAATTCTTCCAGCATATCATCATAATCCTGCTGTGTCTCAATTCCGGCAATCCTCTTATAAATATCCAGTTTCTGATACTCATTGCTGATATAAGAATCCGGTATAAATGCATCCATATTCAGATCGATCGTTGTCTCAAAATCTTCCATTGTATGGATACCCTTTGCCTCCTTGACTGCCTCACTGAGCATCTTGCAGTAAAGGTCATACCCTACTGCATTCATATGCCCATGCTGTTCTGCTCCCAGAAGATTTCCGGCGCCTCTGAGTTCCAGATCACGCATTGCAATCTTGAATCCACTTCCCAGATCTGTATATTCTCGAATCGCAGAAAGTCTTTTTTCTGCAGTCTCTTTCAACATCGTATTCCTGCGATACATAAGGAATGCATAAGCAGTCCGATTTGAACGTCCGATTCTTCCACGAAGCTGATACAGCTGTGAAAGTCCATATCGGTCAGAATCATGAATGATCATCGTATTGACATTGGAAATATCCAGTCCGGTCTCAATGATCGTTGTAGAAACCAGTACATCTATATCTCCGTTAATAAATGCATACATGACTGCTTCCAGCTCTCGCTCACTCATCTGTCCATGGGCAAAATCCACCCTTGCGTCCGGCACCAGTTTGGAAATCCGCAGGGCAACCTCATCAATATCTTTCACGCGGTTATAAACATAATAAACCTGACCGCCTCTTCGAAGCTCACGGTTGATCGCCTCTCTTACCGTTTCCTCATCATACTCCATAACATATGTCTGAATCGGAACACGATCCATCGGAGGCTCTTCCAGGACACTCATGTCGCGGATACCGATCATACTCATATGGAGTGTTCGCGGAATCGGTGTTGCCGTTAACGTCAGTACATCAATATCTTTTTTCAGCTGTTTGATCTTTTCTTTATGAACCACACCAAAACGCTGTTCTTCATCGATGATAAGAAGTCCCAGATTTTTATATTCCACATCCTTCGAAAGTACTCTGTGTGTACCGACTACGATATCCACCTGACCTTTTTTCAGATCTGCGATCGTCTTTTTCTGCTGCGCAGCCGTACGGAACCGGCAAAGAAGATCTACTCTCACCGGAAACTCTTTCATTCGCTGAATAAAGGTGTTATAAACCTGCTGTGCAAGAATCGTGGTCGGTACAAGATAAACAACCTGGCGGCTTTCCTGAACTGCTTTAAACGCAGCTCGCAGCGCAACCTCTGTCTTGCCATATCCGACATCCCCACACACAAGACGGTCCATAATCTTGGTGCTCTCCATATCTTTCTTAGTATCTTCGATCGCAGCCAGCTGATCTTCTGTTTCCTCATACGGAAACATCTCTTCAAACTCTCGCTGCCTGACGGTATCTGGTCCACAGACATAACCTTCTTTTTCCTGGCGGACTGCATAAAGCTCCACAAGTTCCCTTGCAATATTCTGCACGGCACCGCGGACTCTGGATTTCGTCTTTTTCCATTCCTGCCCACCAAGCCGATTCAGTTTCGGCGGTTTTGCTGCCCCGGAATATTTCTGCAGTGCATCCAGCTGTGTTGCAAGAATATACAGATTACTTCCATTACGATATTCGATTTTGATATAATCCTTTGCAACTTTATCTACTGCAACTTTCTCAATACCTTTGTAAATGCCGAGTCCATGCTTTTCATGCACTACATAGTCTCCAATGGAAAGTTCCGAAAAGTCCTGGATTCTCTTTCCATTGTATTCTTTTTTCTTTTTACGCTTTTTCTGCTCTTTTCCAAAGATATCTGTCTCTGTGATGACTGCAAATTTAACCAGCGGATATTCAAATCCCCTCCGTGCATGGCCATACGCCACCATGATCTCCCCCGGCTGCAGAATGCGATCAGAATCCTGTCCGTAGAATGCGTTCAGACCTTCTTCCTGAAGATCTTTTGCCAGACGTTCTGCACGGGTTCTGGAACCGGACAGCAAAACGATCTGATATCCTTCTTTTTTGTACTGTTTCAGATCCTTTACCAACAGTTCAAAACTGCTTTGATAAGAGCTCATAGATTTTACTGTGATATTAAACTGACCTGAAATTTTCCAGTTAGATTTCTTCGGATCCAGCAAAGACATGGCAACACAATTTCTGTCATTTATCTTATGACACAATTCCTCCCATGTACACATCCAGTCACCGGAAAGACTGATCTCGCCCTTTTCCTTTCGATTCTCACAACTTTGCTGGAATTCCTCCTGCACAGCTTTTGCATTTTCCTCCAGATGATTAAGTTCATCCAAAAAAAACAGAGTTTCAGTTTCTTTAAAATAATCGAGAAATGAGACACCATTTTTCTCCATTGGCTGTTCTGCTGCAGGATAAATTGTAACATCATCCAGGTTTTCAAGAGAACGCTGGCTCTGTGCATCAAAACTGCGGATCGAATCAATTTCATCTCCCCACAGTTCAATACGCCAGGGATTTTCTTCTGTCAGAGAATAAATATCAATAATTCCTCCACGGATGGAAAACTGTCCTGGCATCTCTACCTGTCCAACGCGTTCATACCCCATATGGACAAGCGCAGCTGTCAGTTTATCCATATCCAGGGTGCTGTCATTGCGAAAATGAATCAGTTGTTTTTCTATTTTTTCCAGAGGTGCAAGATAGTCCATACAGCCATCAATACTGGTAACGACCGTAATCTCATCCTCACGTTCCAGAAGAGCGCGAATCACCTGCATTCGCTGACGAATCAGCAGATTCCCATGTATATCTGCCTGAAAAAAAAGAAGATCCTTTGCCGGATAGTAATAAACACGTTTATCATAAAAACGATAATCTTCATACAGTTCTTTCGCAGATTTTTCATCTGCGGCAATTACCAGATGACATGGAAAAAGCCCGGAAAGCCCATACATAAAATGAGCTTTCTGGGACTCCATACAACCACTGATCTCCAGAATTCCACGATTCTTTTTTGCCTGTTTTTGTATTTCTTCCATCTCTGCAAGATTCTGCAGAGGCTGCAAAAATGTCTTCATACATTCTCCATTTTCTTGTTGAACTGGTTCATGGCCGCATCCACACTGTCAGCCAGGATCATCTCTACAGCTTTGCAGGCTCTCTCCTGCGCCTCTTCCACAAGCTTACGTTCATTGCTTCCGAATCTGCCAAGTACATGATCTGCCAGATCCCATCCTTTTGGTTTGGCTCCGACACCAACCTTGATACGAACAAACGTCTGTGTACCAAGCTGCTGAATGATATGCTTGATTCCATTGTGCCCACCGGCACTGCCTTTCTTACGGATACGAAGCTGTCCCGGTTCCAGATCAATATCGTCATAAATAACGATCATCTCTGTCTCCGGATTGATTTTGAAGTAGTTTGCCATATCCCGGACAGGACCACCACTGAGATTCATATAAGAAAGCGGCTTCATCAGAATGACAGGTTGTCCTTCGATTCTTCCCTTTCCGTACATGGCATTGAATTTCACGCCAGACTGTGGAACATTATATTCCTCCACAAGCTTATCAATCACATCAAATCCCATATTATGGCGTGTGGCTTCATACTGCCTTCCGGGATTTCCCAAACCTACGATCAGATACATCAAAATTTCCTCGCTGTATTAATTAAAATAAACCATTTCGTCTTCCAGTGGATCACACTGCTCTACATGCTCCGCATCAAGTACGATACCTTCTTCACCCTGGTATTCGTTACGTTTCTCAATGCCGACTTTGGCTGTAACTTCTACCCATTCTCCCGGCGTCAGTTTCGGCGCATATGCGCTCTTACATACATAACCAAGAAATGTAGTATCATCTGCACAGCAAGTCATGGCTGTACGTCCCGGAACAAAGAATTTACTTCCCATTCCGCGAGGTTTCATGACTCTTGCTTTAAACTTGACTGTTTTGCCTTCATAATTTTCCGGATGATCCATTGCATCCACAAACCAGATGCCATAATCTTCCGGAAGAATCTCGATAACCGGCGCATTCATATCAAATGGCATTTCATCCTGGAAAATATCACCCAGCTCGCCTTCTTCATCCTCAAAGATAACTTCTGCTCTCTGATTTGCGACCTTGATTCCACGTCGATAAGTCGGAAGTGGATCTTCCTTTTTGCAACGGTTGAAGATAACCATATCTGTATTTTTTATCATATCCATAAAAATGGATTTCATGTTCGCCATATACATCTGGAAAGTACTTCCATCTACACAGGTAATCTGCTGTTCTACTCCCCAGCCTGTCGGCAGCTGCATTTTTTCAAAATTGCTTACCAGCCACATGCCATTATATTCTATGATAACACGCTCCGGCTGATGAAGAATATCCATGGCAACCAGTCTGTCTGTTGTAAAGTCTTCCTCATTTTCAATTACCTCCACAACAGTATTATTGGCTTCAAGAATTGCCGGATCGTATTCTTCCTCCCCTTCCTCACAGAGGATCAGAAGTGTCTTTCCATCCGTATGGAAATAATCCTGCTGTATGGTAAAACTCAGGAAAGAAGTCTTGCCACTTTCCAGGAAACCGGTCATTAAATAAATCGGTACTTTGATCTCATCCATTGTCTGTATTCTCCTCTATGATTACAGGCCAAAAAGCTCAGCCAGTTTGTCCTCATTCAGTTTAGATCCGATCACGCAGAGACGACCTGTATATTCCGGTGCGCCTTCACGGATTTCTGTTTCTTCCGGAACCATATCAAAATAAATCCATGTTCCATCTTCTGCCGGAAGCATTCCTTTTGCACGGAGAATGATTCCATATTCATCAGATGCAGAAAGAGCTTCCAGCATCTTCTCAAGATTTTCTTTTGTATATTTCTTAATTGTCTCACGACCCCAACTTGTAAATACTTCATCTGCATGATGATGGTGATGGTCATGATGGTCATGTCCACATCCGCATTCATGATCATGGTCGTGATGATGATGCTCATTTTCTTCATGATCGTGGTCATGTCCGCATCCGCATTCATGATCATGGTCGTGATGATGATGCTCATGTTCTTCATGATCGTGGTCATGTCCGCATCCGCATTCTTCATCATGATCGTGATGATGATGCTCATGTTCTTCATGATCATGGTCATGATGATGTTCGCCATGTTCATGCACATGTCCGCATTCCGGGCATACCTCCTCTTCTTCCATCAGCTCATCTGCCAGAGATACCGGATGCTCCATAACCTCCAGAAGTTTTTTACCTTCCAGTTTCTCGATCGGTGTTGTGATGATCGCTGCTTTGGAGTTAATCTCACGAAGCAGTTCCAGTGATGCCTGTGCTTTTGCTTCGTCAACAATATCTGTACGACTCATGATGATCGCTCCGGCATATTCAACCTGATTGTTGAAAAATTCACCGAAATTTCTCATATACATTTTGCATTTCTTTGCATCAACAACAGTAGTGTAGCTGTTCAGAACCAGTCCTGTTTCTTCTTCTACGCCCTGTACTGCTTTAATGACATCAGATAATTTGCCGACACCAGATGGCTCGATCAGGATTCTGTCCGGGTGATATTTGCTGATAACTTCTTTCAAAGATGCACCAAAATCACCAACCAGTGAACAGCAGATACATCCTGAGTTCATTTCACGGATCTGGATTCCGGCTTCTTTCAGAAATCCTCCATCAATGCCGATCTCACCAAATTCATTTTCAATCAGTACGACCTGCTCCCCCTGAAAGGCATCTTTCAGAAGTTTCTTGATCAGTGTTGTTTTACCGGCTCCAAGGAAACCGGAGATAATGTCAATTTTAGTTTTTTCCATGATTGCATTTCCTCTCTTTCTGCCCATGGGCAAAATGATTGCTAAATTACTTTATATTATTTGTTTTATATCACTAACTTATAACGCAATTTGACCAGGAGGCATAAAATACCCCCTGGTTATTATCCCTTCATATGGGTAATGGGGACATGAACCAGTCACGTCCCCACTCTATACTCTCTAAAATCAACCGTTGATCATGAAGCTGAGAAGTTTGTCGATATCTTCTTTCTCATATGCTACGATCTCAAGTTCCGGAATTTCTCCGCCGGAGAAGATGTTTGCAAGAGATACATACTGGGACAGTTTGGATTTGAGGTTCAGTCTGTCACCTTCACCTGTTACCAGTTCAACTTTGCCCTGGCAGCTGTCTACTACTTCAAAAAATTTCTCGATGTCTTTAATATTAGATACTTTCATTGTAAATCTCCTTTCAAAATCTTTATTTTTTATGTTCAACTTACTGCATTTCATGTAAATACTGAGTTTCCAAATGATTTTCCTCAGTCGCGTTCAGTATAACCTATATTTTCTTAAATTGCAACGATTTTATTTGTTAAATTTATATAATTATCGATGCGCAAAATTGGTTAATTCTCACAATGAAATTATCAATAAGTAAACACCGCAACACCATATCCTGGCAGTGGATAGTCAAACGAAAACTCTCTGTGGTCACATTCCTGTACTTCTGCTTTAAATACCTCCGGTTTCTCCAAAAGTCCATGTTCATTCATGATCAGTTTATACTGTTTTTTCTTTGGAACACCGACACGATAATCCGGGCGGTCAACCGGCGTAAAGTTTACAACAAACAGAAGGTTGTTTCTCTTTGTAGGTGATTTTCTTACCAGACTGAAAATACTTCTGTATGCATCGTCTGCATTGATCCACTCAAATCCGTCAGGATCATTGTCCCCTGCATACAATGCAGGATACTTTGTATACATATGTAAAAGCGTCTTTACAAACTCCTGAAGATCCTGATGTGGTTTTTCATTCAGAAGATACCAGTCAAGCTCCCTCTCCTCACTCCATTCACGCAGCTGTCCAAATTCCTGTCCCATAAACAGAAGTTTTTTGCCTGGATGAAACAGCATAAATGCATACGCAGCTTTCAAATTACGAATCTTTTCTTCCGGATAGCCTGGCATCTTATTAACCATAGAACATTTCAAATGTACAACTTCATCATGCGAGATGACAAGGACATATTTTTCACTGTATGCATAAGTCATAGAAAATGTCATCTTATTGTGATTGTCCTTACGGAAATATGGATCCAATTTCATGTATTCAAGAAAATCATTCATCCATCCCATATTCCATTTCAAAGAGAATCCAAGTCCTCCATCTTCAGCTTTTCCGGTAACCTGTGGCCATGCGGTAGATTCTTCTGCTATCATGACCGTTCCATGATTTCTTCCAAGTACAACGGTATTCAAATGTTTGAAAAACTCAATTGCTTCAAGGTTTTTGTTATCACCATATTTATTAGCAACCCACTCGCCATCCTTCTTTCCATAATCCAGATAAAGCATAGATGCTACTGCATCAACACGAAGTCCGTCTACATGACACTCTTCAATCCAGTAGAGTGCATTGGCAATCAGGAAGTTTTTGACCTCCGGACGGCCATAGTTATAAATCTTGGTTCCCCAGTCCGGATGTTCTCCCTGTCTCGGATCTTCATGTTCATATACTGCTGTACCGTCAAAATTTGCGAGGCCTTGTGCATCTTTCGGAAAATGTGCCGGTACCCAGTCCAGAACAACTCCAATCTTATTACGGTGCAGATAATCGATCATATACTTGAAATCCTGAACAGAACCATAACGGGAGGTTGGTGCATAATATCCTGTGACCTGATATCCCCATGAGCCATCAAACGGATGCTCGGCAATTCCCATAAGTTCTACATGTGTATAACCCATTTTCTTTACATAGGCAGCAAGTTCATGTGCCAGTTCACGGTAATTATAAAATCCCGGATCATCTTCATCTTTTGCTTCATGTTTCTTCCAGGAACCGGGGTGTACCTCATAAATGGCCATAGGATCTTTGGTTTCATCAAATTCCGGACGTCTTTTCATCCAGGTAGTATCTTTCCATTTATAATCAGAAATATCCGCAATTCTGGATGCAGTGCCAGGTCTCAGTTCTGCTTCATTCCCATATGGATCGGCTTTGTATAATTCTTCACCATGATAGCCGATAATATAGAATTTATAGAGATCTCCAACCTTTGCTCCGGGTATAAATGTCTCATATACCCCAATTGGTCCGACTTTCTTCATTGGATTTGCCTGTGTATTCCAGTTATTAAACTCTCCAACAACAGAAACTGATCTGGCATTTGGTGCCCACACAGCAAAATATACACCTTTCTTACGCCTCTGTATCGTCGGATGGGCTCCTAATTTCCTGTAAATGTCATAATGGGTTCCCTGTCCGAACAGATACTGATCCAGCTCTGTAAACTGCAACTTCTCTCCCATTCAAACGTACCTCCCTTAACAGCTATTTTATTCCGGCACTCTTTACAACTCTGCGCCTCCCATCAGCATTATGCACATTTATCATGCTGATATTTTGCATTTTTATAGACATATTATACCAATCCATAATGTTCCCGTCAATTAAAATAAGAAATTACAAGTACACAAAAAGAGGACTTGTCCGATTGCGCTTTCGAACTTGTCCTCTTTTGTGGATTCTTATTTTATATAGAATTAATATCCTGTATCATACCCATCTCCGGAGTCCTCATCTGCATAATCACTTCCGTCTCCGGAACTGTCATCATAAGATCCATCGTCTGAGCTGTTATCTCCGGAACTGTCATCTGATGAACTTCCATCCCCTGAAGAGTCATCGCCTCCTGAGCTGTCATCTCCGGAAGAACTGTCGGAACTCTCATCACTTCCATCACTGACATCACTGCTGTCCGAAGATCCTGTATCACTTACATCAGAACTATCTGTTGAGCCGTCATCTGAGGTAGTACCATCTGATACCGCTGTACCATCACTGCTTCCGTCAGAAGAACCACTGTTATATCCTGCAACGATACCCTTCTGAAGTGAACTGTCCCAGAAATCAGAATAGTTTGCATTCTGTAAAGTAACTCCCTTGGCTGCTGCAAGCTCACTGACAGTCATCAGCTTATAACCCTTCTGCACAAGTTCCGGAATCATCTTGATCGCAGCCTGTACGGATGGCTCATGAATATCATGCATCAGAATGATCGAACCGTCAGTAAGATCTCCGTTCATAATCTCATTATAGTCTTTGTCAACATCCTTATAACTCCAGTCAAGAGAATCCAGCGACCATGTAAAGAATGGTTTCTGTACAGTAGCAATGATATCATCACTCCAGTTTCCATATGGTGCTCTGGCAACACTTGCCTTCTGTCCACATGCCTTCTCCAGAGCTGCATCTGTATCTGAAAACTCTTTGGCAACTGCATCCATATCAAGATCATACAGATTCAGATGATCCCAGGAATGAGATCCGATCTCAAATCCAATGTCTACCATTCGCTGAACTTCGCTCTGCCAGTTCTCAACATTCTGTCCGAGCATAAAGAATGTCGCATGTGCATTATTCTGTTCCAGGCAGTCCAGAAGCTGGTCTGTATACTCTCCCGGGCCATCATCAAACGTAAATGCAATTCTTGTCTTATGCTGACTCGGATCATACGTTCCGTCATCACTGAAATAATAGTCATCAAAACCAACACTTACCCAGCCGGTCTGTGTATAACCATTGTCTCCAAAATAATATGTAGAACCATCTATTTCCTGCAGGCCGCCTGCATAATATGTACCATCCGAGTTCTGATACCATTTTCCGTTCTCATCCTCATGCCAGCCAGCAGTCAGCTGTGAAGCCTTTGTCAGATCACTCGCACCCTTCAGCGGTTTACGGATTGCTGCATTTGTGTCTTTTTCTATCTGTGTCTCAGTTCCTGAATCTCCCGTATTGGTATTCGCATTCGTATCTGTTTCTGCCTGTACCTGTGCCGGTTTATCTGTATTTTTCCCTCCGACCCGATTAATGACCGGAAGAATGATTCCTCGTATCACAAAGACAAATACGAGAATTATTGCAACAATATACGCGCCTTTTTTCATCATCTGACGACGTCTTATCTGCTGTTGCTTTTTGCGCATTCGTTCACGCAATACCCTTTTATCCATCTACTCCACCTGCTGTATTTTTCTATAACTTTTTTGTCTATTTATTATCATAACGCATTTAATTCTGAAATACAATCACAATTCCTGAACTAAATCAAGTTATTCTGTGAATGATGATTCAATACTTCAGCAGGTATATCAGATAACTCTTTTTAATTCAAAATTCTCTGTTACCAGAAGAAGATCTGCCTCTTTACCTGTATGAACAGACCCTGTTCTGTCATAAATCCCAATACTTCTTGCCGGATTTCTCGTGGCTGCAAAAATCGCCTGGTCTACAGGCACACCAAATTCTATTGCCTTGCACATACAGCCAAACAGATTTGTCGCAGATCCTGCCAGTGTTCCGTCTTTCAGCACTGCCTTGCGGTCCTTCACAGTTACTTCCTGTCCGCCGAGCTCATATGTACCGTTTTTCATCCCTGTTGCACGCATGGAGTCACTGATCAGAATCACTCTTTCCGGTCCGAACATTTTGAATGTTGTTCTGATCACGGATGGATGGATATGGTAACCATCACAGATAAGTTCCACCATACATTCCGGATCATCTGCTGCAGCTCCGATCAGTCCGGGTTCTCTGTGGGCCAACGGCTGCATCGCATTATAAAGATGCGTTACGTGATGTGCTCCCAGTGCCATTGCTTCTGCCGCACATTCGTAATCTGCAGCTGTATGTCCCAGAGATATCTGTACTTCACTCTGCATTTTCCTGATAAATTCCATCGCACCGCTGACATTCGGTGCCAACGTTACCAGTTTAATCCTTCCACCGGATACTTCATTCAATTCCCTTACAAAATCTGCATCCGGTTCTGTGATCCATTCTTCCACATGTGCGCCCTTCTTAACAGGATCCAGAAACGGTCCTTCCATATTGATACCTGCAACCGTTGCTCCATCGCCGGACTTTTCTGCTTCCCTGATCCCTTTGAAAATCTTCTTAAGCCGTTCCTTCTTGTCGCATCCAGTTATTACGCCTTCTGATTACAGAAGCAGCAAGTCTTCTTAAGCCGTTCATTCGGAAGTGTCATGGAAGTCGGACAATATGATGTTATTCCACTTTGTCTCTCATATCTTAAGATTTTTTTCAGGCCTTCCGGATCACCGTCAGAAAAATCTTCCCCATATGCTCCATGGCTGTGAATATCCACAAGACCTGGAATGACCATAAGACCCTCGGCATCTATAACTTCCTCTTCAGATGTTTCTTCAAATGCCTCTGTCAGTCTGTGATTTCTGATATAAAGTGTTTCCCTGCAAAAACTTCCATCTTCCTGAAAAACATTTCCATTTTTTATGATCATCCTTCATTTGCCACATCATCTTCCGATGCAGTTTCCTCACTTTCTTCTGCAGTGTCACTGCTATCTTCCTCTGACGCATTATCTTCTGTAGTGTCTTCTGCAGCATCAACTCCGGTGTCTTCACTTTCCGGATCTGCATCTTCATTTGCCACATCAGCTTCTGTTGCAGAAGTTTCATTTACTGTCGCATTATCCACTATAAAACGTTCCACACGCATCAGTGCCAGTGATTCATTTACTTCCTGTTCACCATAATATGCAACCAGCTGATCAAAACTCTCATAGCCATATTCTGATAACAGCTCGTCTTTTAATGTCTGTATATCGTCATCGTCAAGACTGAGTCCTTCTGCATCCATGATTCCCTGAACAATAAGGTTCTGTTCCACTTTGGATTCTGCATACTGCTGGCAGTCTTCCTCATAATCTTCTTCAGACATTCCCTGAGCCTTAAGGAAATCAGACATTTCCATACCTGCTTCTTTGACATAATTTTCATTGAGTTTTTTGTATGCTTCAACCGCCTTATCCACATCTTCTTCCGGATATTCTTTTACTTCAGAATTTGCGAGTACTTCGCTCCAGGCATTACTGTAAAGATCATAATCTGCCGATTTTGTCTCATTTTCTTCGAGTTCTTTTTTGACGGCTGCACGATACTCGTCAACTGTCTTGTATTCTGTATTGGCAGCTACCCACTCATCATTCAGTTCGGAAGGCCGCGTGAACTTCTGCAGCGTAACTTTAAACACAACCGGTTTACCGGCAACAGATTCTTCATAGTAATCATCCGGGAAAGTCAGGTCCAGTTCTTTTGTCTCTCCCTTTTTCATGCCAATGATTCCATCCTCGAATCCATCGATCATTCCGCCCTCGCCAATCACAAGATCATAATCTTCTGCAGAACCCCCATCAAATTCTTTTCCGTCTATCGTTCCGGTAAAATTAATCGTTACCGAATCGCCCTCTTCTACTGTTCCGTCATTTACCTCTGTTCCGTTTTCTTCAAGATTATAATCGATCTCTGCCTGTACATCATCATCCGTTACAGTAACCGATGATCTGTCCAGTGTCAGTCCCTTATATTCTCCAATCGTAACATATTTTGAAACATCAGAAACAGACACCAGTCTGACTGCCGAAGCAGATGTTTTTTTATCTGAGGATGCAGAATCTTTTTTATCCCCTGTATCCTGTGTTGTCTCGGTTTTGGTTTCTTTTGTATCAGATCCGCCACATGCTGTGGCAGATAAAGCCATGCACATTACCAACATCGCTGCAACTGTTTTTTTCTTCATAATAAAACTCCTTTCAAATCTGCATATCACATTTCTGGTACTGGTGTCGGTCTGGAAGAATCCCATACCTCAGATACATCAAAAAGATCGCTCAGCATATCCGGGTTATAATACATTCTGTAACCATCCAGATTTCTTCTTCCCTGTCGGAAATACTGATCTGTGATCTGTACAAAGTACTGACTGGAATCTACATTACAGAAATAGTCATAACCCGCACTCTTATAATACTGAAATTTCGGATTATCAGAAGAGTAACCTTCCCAGTCACCAATATCTGCACCAAACGCAAAGATGATCATATCTGTATCTCCAAGGATCGGGGCTACATTTGCTTTCCATTTCTCATCGTCTGTCTTAAGATCCTCAGCAGAACGCTCTGTTGCATTCATATGTCCCCAGGTATGGCTTGCGAATTCCCATCCCTCTGCCTTCATGGCATCTGCCACTTTGGTCGCATCTTTTACATCCTGGTCATAATCGAAATCAGGATGATCTTCCAGGAATTTCTTCTGGTCATCCTGAAGGTTTTCGCCGGTCTTATATGCACTGTCTGTTCTGTATCCCAGTACTCCGTTATAACCGGTCATCGCAAGAATTCCCTTACGTCCATGATAGGAAAAATCCGGATGTTCTTTGATAAAAGAATCCAGAAGCGGTACCAGATCATAATCTCCGACTAAAACATTTCCGTCAGCATCAACGTATTCGTTCTTTACCTCTCCATTCTCGTCAAGTACAAGTTTGGATGCACAGCCATCGCCGTCCATATAATGGTAATAGCTGACATCATCCTGCGAAAGGACAAACGGAATCTTACCCTCCGGAACCATGATCTTGCCCTTGCTCATCGTACCGTCTTTATTTACCGTTGCCATATCATGCGGACTTACCAGTACATAGCCCTTGTCATACATGATCTGAATGATCTTATTAAACTCACTGACTGTTGTCATGACCTGATTATAATTTCCGGATTTTGAATCTCCATCAAATGCTCTGGATGTGTCCTCGATCAATGTATGAAAAAATACATGTGTGATTTTTTCAAGAGGATATTCAACCAGTGATTTTTTCGCAATCTGACATTTTGCAGCAAGATCCATGTAATCTTTATTTTTTGTAAAATCATCCTGCTTTTTCAGCAATTTGATTGCCTCATCATAATTATACTGCTGATACATGATCGTTGCCTGATCAAGCACAGAATCAGAAGTTTCTGTGTCTGCAGATTCTTTTGAATCCTCTGCATCTGCATAAACGTTCTGTATCATTTTAGATCTTATGCCGTCTGTAACCGGCAGATAACCACTTCCCCCTGTCAGTGCTGCTGCAGTAAGTACTGCTGTAAGTATTAATGCTCTTTTTTTCATTCTTTATCCCCTTTTATCAGTTATGCCATTGGCGGCACCGGTGTCGGTCTTACCGGATCAAAAACACTCTTTACATCAAAAAGATCCTCCAGAAGCTCCGGGTGGTAATACATACGGTATCCGTCCAAATTTCTTCTCCCCTGACGGAAATACCGCTCTCTTATCTGTACATAATATTTACTTGAATCTACATTGCAAAAATAATTGTATCCTGCACCTTTTAAATATTCGAATTTATCCCCGTGATAATCCTCCATATCCTTCAGTTTCTTTGCCATGTAATTCAAGGTATCCGCCAGCCGGCCAATTTCGT
>OJNJ01001004.1_pt1 | contig 16443 bp, 13 predicted proteins | sample 1597491 | NCBI WGS metagenome assembly OJNJ01 (sample SAMEA2452132, study PRJEB22498) | human gut metagenome | biome: human feces; feature: human gut; material: feces | place: Australia | collected 2012 | reverse complement strand
TAGATATCAGAAATACAAGCTCAGACAGCACTGTCAGGAATGTGCCACGCCCATCACTGTACGTCCTGTCCACAGCGTATATACACACCGGAAACAACACAAGTCCAACGAACACGATGACACACGGGAGATATGAGGCAGTCGTGATCCGACTCTCTATATCCACTATCACATCCTCGTTCTCTCCGTCCCAGCCTCTGATCATCCTCTTTATCTTCCCATACATGATAAATGACACCACAAACGTCGCCAGCATGAGCACACCATATACTATAGGCAGCGTATCAGCTGTTATCCACCATATATGATCCCAGTTGATCCCATCCAATGTGTCCTTGTTCACCGCGGCAAGCCTTCCCGCCAGGAAACCTCCCAGCAGACTTGCCAGGATCATGACCGCAAATATTATATATATCTTCAGATTACTTTTCTTGTTCACTTTTTTATCAGTATCCTTCATCTCATATCCTCTTTTCATTCTATGAATTAACACGACCTTATCCATATGTCAGGAATCATTCCTTATCATCCTCGTATTGGAATATATCCTCCACACTGGCACCACACACCTTTGCGATCTTGAGTGCCAGAGTCACCGATGGACTGTAATCTCCCCTCTCTATCTGACTTATCGTCTGCCTCGAGGTCTGCACCAACGCTTCCATCTCCTTCTGGTTTACTCCCAGCTTCGCCCGATATTCCTTCAGCCTGTTGTACAGCGGCATCTATATCACCTCCAGCTTGTTAATCTGTATTGTCATCATAATCAGGTCCATTATCTGTTTATGCCGTCCTCTCCATCAGAGCCCAATCCTTTTATTACATTGTCCGCATCTTCAGCTTCTGCTCTGTCTGCCAGCCCATGCTCTGCATACTTATGTGTGGATGTCCCCCATATCATGGAAAAGCTTATTCCAAAACAGAATCCAATGGAAATTCCAAGCGCCAAATTGTCAAACAGCATTCCGTACACTATACCAAGTGCAACACCTATGATAATTCCAAGTGGTGCGCCAGTGGTTTTATCGCGCTTACACACATATATTTTATCCCTCAAAAAGAATCCATCACTCTTCCCATCTCCAAATACATCTATCACATTCTGATACACATTGCTGTGGGCAACCTCCATCATGTCATCTGCCAGATCCTCCACCTCAGGATGAATGTAATACTTTCTAAGCTTGTATATACTGAGTACATCCTTGCCACTTTCAGGTTCAGGCGTCAACTCACTCCTGGCAATATCTTCTTTATCAAAGATAAAGCAGCTCCACATCTGCTTGTTTCTGAAGAAACCATACACAGGGAGTCCCTTTTCCAGACCTTGGCGGATTTCGCGCTCAAGCTCAGTCATATCACAGATCTCAGCAATAACATCCCCCAGCTTGTTCTTCTTTAACATTCTCTCTGTGATCATTGTCACGGAATACCCCTTGACCTGCGTCTTCAATTTGTCCACTGGTTGGGAGACGATCATGCCCTCAAACATAGCTTGTAGTGTTTCACAGGTAGATTTCTTATTACCTTTATCCATGCCATTTTCACTTAGATTGTCCTTTTTATTTACACCTTGCTTTTCCCTCATATCCTCATAACTCCATTTTAATTCTTACCACTAAAATCCCATTCCAAATTCAAGCTATATATATTATATATGCCAAATGACAACTATAGTTGTCATTTCTTTTACAATTGAGTATAACAAATGACAAGGAAAGTTGTCAATAACTTTTGACAACTTTCCTTGTCATCTCAATGTTGGAACGGAGGCACCTGAAACCTGGAGAACCGCCAGACTGATGCCTGGCAGTGCAACAACTAAACAATTGAGCAAGATCATCTTTTATTAAATGATATCATACTTCTCCACATCCACGACTGCCTGTCCCTCACATAACAGCTCTATTCCATCCGCTTCAATAGGTGTATATATCGCCGTGCTCATTGTCATAGCTCCATCATTTACAAACAGCTCTATCGAATTCCTGTCCAGTATAAATCTGAGCTTTATACTATCTTGAGCCTCCTGCTGTTCATCAACCTTTCCCTTGACATCCCCGTAACATTCTGCTGATTTCACGCAGGCTCTTCTGATACACACCACATCTTTCTCAAATCCGGCAAATGTCCTGTCCATCTCTATTATATTATTTTCTCTGTCATATATAAATCGAGTATAATATCCGCTTCCCTTTGCCAGATTCACGGTAAATCTGCTGTATTTGTTTCCAGTGATTACAAATGTCACATCCAGACTTCTTCCACTTATACCTTCCAGACTACGCCGTCCACTCACTACTTCATCTGAGTACCTGACCATATTAGCATGATACTTCTCTATCTCTCTCACTGGCTTCTGTATCAAGCATCCATTTTTCAGAGATATCTCCCTCGGAATCGTCATCATTCCCTGCCACTTCTGTCCACCGGGTATCCACAGATTATGCCACGACTGCATCCACGCTATCATTATCCTTCTGCCATCCGGCAAAAGTGTAGTCTGAGGCGCGTAGAAATCTGTTCCATAATCAAGTGATAATGGCTCTCCACCGTCAAATTTCTTCTCACCTTTATCAAATTCTCCAACAAAATAGATAGAATTATTTCCATTGTGGAATTCATATCCCTCTGCTTTCATTCCCGTAGGCGATACGAGAAGTACATGATGATCGTCTAATTTGAAGAAATCAGGGCATTCCCATATGCCGCCCAGATCACCTTCATTCCGTGCAAGGATACTCTCAAATGTCCAGCTTTCCATATCAGCGCTCGAAAGTAATACCACAAGCCCCTTATTATCCTGATCCCCACAGCCTGCAGCCATATAGTATCTGCCTTCCTCAAGCCATGCCTTCGGATCTCTGAAATCCGCTCTGCTCAATCCCTCCGGCAGCATATCTCCGGTCACCACCGGGTTATTCTGTATTTTTTTATATGTAACGCCATCACCAACCGCTATGCTCTGGTTCTGCAATACCCCATCACCGTTGGGATTTTTCATAACACTGGTATATATCAGGACATGCTCTCCATCTTTTTCAATGGCCGTACCTGAGAAACAGCCCTCGGCATCATATATCGTATCAGGTGCAATCGCCACAGGAAGCTGCTCCCATCTTATCAAATCGTCACTGACCTGATGCCCCCAATGCATAGGTCCCCATTCCGTACTGTACGGATGATACTGGTAAAACAAATGCACCTTACCATTATACACAGAAAATCCATTCGGATCATTCATCCAACCGACAGGCGGAGTCACATGAAACAACGGTCGCTCATTCTTATCTATTTCATTCTGAGTTTCGTATTCCCTCGATGCAGCAAGTGCCTCGCTAACCACATTTTTTCCCGTCATCTTCCCATTTATATCCATCTCTTTTTCTCCTTTATACTTACATGGTTTATATTTTGCGTTCTTTCAAATAACACATTTAAATCAATAAAATAGAGACATTTCCACTGTACCATACATAGCATCTCCTGAAAATGTCCCTAAATAAATTTATTTCCTATTTTATAATAAACCTACACTGAAATATCTTTCAGCTCTGTCCGCCATAACTGTGGCTATAACTTTATCTTTCCCATATTTTTCTGCCATCTTCATAGCCGCCCATACATTTGCACCGGATGACGTACCTACAAGAAGTCCCTGTTCTTTGGCAAGTCGTCTCGCCATCTCAATGGCATCCTTATCCGACACTTCCACTACATCTGTTACCAGTGATGTATCCAGGACATCCGGTATAAATCCATCGCCTATTCCCTGTATCTGATGGATTCCCGGGCCATCTCCATGTAGCGCTGACACTCCCTTAGGCTCAACGGCAACAATCTTCGTATCTGGATTTTTCTCCAACAGATTATCTTCTGTAATAACCTGCCTGCCATGAAAAACAATTCCATTCAGAAGATCAACTATCCGCCGTGGATCCTTAAAGTACTCAATTGATGTGGCGTTCTTTTCCCGCATGCACACTCCTTTCTTTGTATGAAAAAGTTATGTAAAGTCATGTGTACAATACAAGAACGAACATTTTGTACTATCATTAGTATATACATATATTTTGTATTTTTCAAGTATTAGTATACAAAAATATAACTTTACAACAACTATTTCATACCCACGCAAAATATTCATAACGAAATGGAATTACCTGACCGAATGGTCAGATTTAGATTTTTCTTTTGTAAAAGTAAATTAAGTATACGACTTAATGAAGGGCAATGTCAATCAGAAAAATTGAGGATTATGTATATGATTTTCGTAAGAATTGTGCAGAAAAGCAGGCCAGAAATTCCTTCTGGCCTGCCCGGTAAAAGGATTATTTAAATTGAAATCACCCAAATTTCCTCATATTACTAAGATCTGTCAGGTTGATCATCTGTGTTTCGCCGACTTCACCGGTTGGGCTCATCGGGCATACGGCGTAATTTCGTGTTTCGCTTCCTATCGTAAGTTTAGCCACATAATGCCAGCGAGACCATTCCTCAGTGCCTCTCTGATAATCGCCATAACAATTGTGAATATCATCAAAACCACCGATTAACTTTGCAAAATCACAAAGGGCTGCCGGTGATGTGCAGGAATCCCAACGATAAGATACAAAAAATGGAGTATTAGGTTCTGCAGCCAGAGATACCAGATAATTTCCATGTACCGTTACATATTTGAAGCGACCTGGCTCTGTGAGATAATTACTTACAGCGTCCATTTTTTCAAATGGAGTCATATCGGAAGTTGTAACTTTATTGATAATGTCAGTCATCCATGCTTTCTCAGCCTGGTCATAATCCATAACATTTAATGCCACTGTTTTTGCGACCGTGTAACCAGACATGGAGTATTCTCGGAATTCGATATTGTAAGTTCCTGCTTTTTCAAAATATACATATCCGATATAACCGCCTTTTACTTTTTTCAGGGAAGTTGTCTCGGAATCGCCATTTTCATAAGGAATATCATCATATATGTGCGTTGTTCCACCTGAATACACATTTATCAAAGGGCTTTCTCCATCACAGATCAGTCTAAAAGAATTCAGATCCTGATTGTCTGTTTTTATAAAAAGAGGTTTGATACACTGTGTGTAAATATCTGCTTTCTGCTTGTCCAGACCATAAATTTCATAGGTATATTTAGCAGGTGTTGTGCCTTTCGTATCATATATTGGCAAATCCACTTTACGGATTTCACTCCACGGTCCAACGACTTTTACATTATTGCGGATGGTGTAAGAACGTACTTTTGTATAGTAACTGCGGCCTGAGTCTAAATAATAGAAACTCACACTTCCTATCCCGTCATCTTCACCGATTGTTCGCATATCCTGAACACTGTATGCAAACTTATCATTGTAAGAAAGATAACCTTCGTAACCAACATAGGGATCTGACTGGGAAAAAGTTCCCGGGCAGTTCACATCCACCCATCCGTCACCATAATCTATTGACTTGATGGTGGGAACAGGAAGTGTGCTGTCAACGGTTTCAGATGTCACTACATAAGAAGTCTCAGTATGCGGATTGTATAGCTTCTGGGTAACTGAAACCGTGGAAGTAATTTTTTGTCCAAAAATATCCGTGATGGTAATCACACATTTCCCAGGTTCAAGTGTCGCAAATAAGCGGCTATTTCCGCCTTCAGCTTCATCTGTAGAATATACAACAGCCGGATCAGAAATATTAATGTCTTTGATTCCATTTGACGTTTCAATCTCATAATATCTTCCGCTTTCCAGAGTTATATTTGCTTTTCCCTCTTCGAGCGTTAATTTCGGAACCGGCTTAGGGGTAGGCGTTGTATTTGAAGTATTTTCTTTTGACTTTCCGCTTGTTTTGCAATGTTCTGTGGAAGACCATTTGGAATAATATTTCTTTCCTTTAATGGCCATGTAGGTACGGGCCTGCATATAATATGTAGTTCCGGCTTTCAGTCCATTGAGGGAAACGGTGTTGTTTTTGTTTCCTTTGACTGTTATGGTTTTCGCATTTTTTAATTTGGAATTTGTGGCATAGCGCAGCTGGTAACCGCTGGTCTGAGCGGTTTGCCTTTTTATTATCACACTGACAGTCTTTTTTCCAACATAACCACCCATTACCTGGGTCTTTGGAGGCAAAATGGTAAACTGCTTTTTCACTTTGCCGGTATAAGCACCTTTTCCAATAATCTGGACAGTGTAGGTGCCTACCTTTTTGCAGCCTTTAGAGTACTTTAAAACATAGTTTTTCTTCTCTTTCAAGACTTTGCCTTTATAGGTGACGCTTACCTTCGGGCGCTGGGCTTTTTGATTGTAGGTGAGTTTGGTGGCTGATAATTTGATTTTGGTGTTTTTCACATTTACCTTTGCTGCAGCAAATACCTGGCTTGTACTGCACAGCAGAAGCAGGGAAATCATCAGGCAAAAACGAATCAGCCGGTGGAGGTGGTAATTCTTTTTCATAAATTTTTGCTCCTTCCTGCTAATTCCAAAACATGTTCTTTGCTAATTTTCAGTAAAGCCGCAATCTTTTCAATGCCCATTCCATCCTGAAGTAACGAATTGACAATTTCTTTTGTTTTCAATTCCTTTCCTTCCTGTATTCCCTCTTGTATTCCTTTTTGTATTCCTTTTTGTATTCCGCTTTGCTCACCAGCCTCAAACTCAGCTTTTCTCAGTTTACGTTCTTCCTCTTCTTTGTCATATTCAAATATACTCACTGCGATAACCTCCGCTCTATTTTTCCGAAGAAATTCTTCCAGAATTTCCTCCTGAATACATTCATCTACAGCTTTTTTTACAGCTGTTTCCAGTTGCATATATTTTGCATATTTACGAACCCGCGCTACATATATTGCATATTCCCTTAGTATCTGGCACTGTTCCATCAATTCCCTGTTACTGCCTTCATAGCATCCGGAATATCGTGACCTTGTAGTTTCTGTTTACCATAGGCTGGTCCTCCTTTTCTTTGCAGGAGTCAGAAAAGACAAGCTAAGCATACATACCTTTCATTCAGAACTCCTGCTCTTCTTCGTTAATGGGTAAAAAGCATGGATTTCTGATGTGTGATTAGATAAATCAGATGGCGGATATGCCTTGAACTATATGAGAAATATGCTTTTTATCATAATAACATTGAAGTTCTTGATTTACAAGTATTTTTCGAAAGTCTGCTAAATTCTTTTGCTTTCTTTCTTCACAGCCTATTCCCCTGGTAACGGAAATGATTTTTCAAACACCTCTAATCCGTCACCATCCTTACGCCATCCATAAACAAAATCTCACACCCCTTATCACCCCCAATTATAATTTCCCCGATCACCATTCTCGTATTCTTCGCCACCTGGAACCAGTCAGGATACTTTTCGGTCAGCTCTTTCATCTGTGCTGCGCGTAAGCGCTCCAGGGCATTTCCCTGGGCAATATCTTTCTCCCAACCTGACAGAAGATTTTCTCTCTGGGATACCAGCTGTGCCCAGGCAGCGCTTACGTATTCTTCCATCTTATGCCCCTCAACAGGCTTGGCTTTACAAAATCCACCCTTTTCTTTGCCGGAATTTATGCAACGCCACACACTTTTTCTACTCTTCTTCACCATCCTTCCGCCACAGCACCCACAAAAAATTTTTCCATAAAAAGGTTCCAGACTGCTGCTTCCCAATTCCCGGATCTGATGATTCCGTTTAAACTCTTTGATTCTGTTGATTTCCAGCTGTGCCGCGTCCCATATTTCCCGCTCTATGATTGCTTCATGATCATTTTCCACATAATACTGTGTCAGTTTTCCATCGTTCTTTTCCAGCTCTTTCGTAAGAAAATCCCGGATATAATACTTCTGCATAAGCAGATCTCCCTTGTACTTTTCATTTTGAAGGATGCGAACGACCGAAACCGCAGCCCAACGAGATTCGCCATGCACCACAGTTTTGCAGTAACATATGCTCACTTATCGCTTGAAAGCCTTTTGTTTCCTTGCTTTCAGGCTTTTTTTATTTTTAAATTTCGTCATATTTTACTAGCGTTTTGTATCGTTTTGTGGTGCAATAAATATTATACGAAACGGAGTGCTTGCTATGTACCTCAAAAAAACACCAAACCTGAATGGTCGGATTCGCCTTTCCATTGTTGACACCTATTACGATAAAGCTAAGAAATGCTCCCGCCAGAAAACAGTAGAATCTATTGGCCGGCTAGACGAATTAGAAAAAAAATATGATGACCCTATTGCTCACTTTCAAAAAAGAGTCGAGCCGCTAAAAGCTGAAAAAGCAGCCAGACAGGCTCCCATCCACTTTACTTTTTACGATTCTGATCGCCTTTGTTTAGGTGACAAGCTGAGAAAAAACTTTGGCTATGCTGCACTGAGCCAGATCTACCATGAGCTCGGTCTCCATACTTTCCTAACGAACCGGCAGCGCCGCTCAAAAGAACAGTATGATGCCAATACCATCATGAAGATGCTGGTCTATTCCAGACTTCTTTTCCCTGCTTCAAAGAAATCTTCCTATGATGATCGGGAACATTTCTTTGAGAAAACAGACTACTCTTTAGACGATGTTTACCGCTGTCTGTCTTTCCTTGACAAACATAAAGAAAACTTGCAGATCTGGCTAAATGACCATATCAAAGAGAATTATGGCAGGGATACCAGCCTCATCTATTATGATGTTACAAACTACTATTTTGAGACAGATGAGCAAACCGATTTTCTCCGTAAAGGAGTTTCAAAAGAACATCGTCCAAATCCAATTGTGCAGATGGGACTTTTCATGGATAATCAGGGAATTCCTATTACTTATGAACTTTTTCCCGGAAATACCAATGACTGTCTGACCTACAGACCTAACTTTGGACGCATCAAAAAGCAGTTTGATCTTGGCAGAGTCATTTCCGTTGCTGACAAAGGAATGACAACAGGTGATAACATCTGGTACACGATCAACACGCCCACTCATGACGGATATGTTTTCAGTATGTCCATCCGGGGCGCAGAAAAAAGCATCAAGGACTATGTTCTGGAACAGGAAGGTTATGAATGGCTTGGTACAGAATACAAGCGGAAATCCCGCAAGTCTCCAAGAACAATCCAAGTATCCTCTGTTTCGGGCAAAAAAATAAAAAAGCAGGTAAATGAGAAACAGGTTGTCTTCTGGAGTGAAAAATATGCCAAACGAGCAAAAGCAGAGCGTGAAGCTGCACTGACAAAAGCAAGAGACCTGGCAAAAAATCCAGGGAATTATATAAGAGCCACGTCTTATGGTGCTGCAAAATATGTCAAAAAATAGACTATGACAAAGAAACCGGAGAAATCCTTACCGCCTCTTCTGGGCTGGACATTGATGAGGACAAAATCCGGGAGGAAGAATCACTGGATGGTTACTACATGCTCTTAACCAGCGAAATGGAGACATCTGACGACGAGATTATCGATATGTACCGAGGTTTATGGAGAATTGAGGAATCTTTTAAAGTAACCAAAAGTGAACTGGAAGCCAGACCCGTGTATGTCTGGACAAAAGAACATATCGAAGCACATTTCCTTACCTGTTTTGTAGCTTTGACAATCGCTAGAATACTGGAAAATAAACTGGAGCGAAAATACAGCATCGGAACTATTTTGGAATCTCTGTCAAAAGCCAAATGCAGCCTAATCCAGCAAAACTATTATCTGTTTGATTATTACGATGAAGTTTTAAAAGATATCGAAAGAGTTACAGATATTGATTTTGGAAAACGTATCCGTACGCTAGGGGAAATAAAAAAAGTTTTAGCAAAGACCCAAAAATAGAAAAAACACCATGAAAATCTGACAAAGCAGAAAGCCCGCCAAGCCCTGTATTTACTGGGTTTGACGGGTGTTTTATATCCATTTAGCTGCAAAAGTCAGGGTCTTTCGCAACTGTTAGAATATGAAAAGAGTATGCGAACTACGGCATTTTTACCATTTATTCCGTGCGAAAAATAAGATAAAAAAGTAGAAATGATATAGGATATTTTTCAATAAAATTTGTACTAAAACAGAACATAAAAATCCCCACGAGAGACAATGCTGCTTTTCTGTTTCTCGTGGGGAAATAGTTATACAAAATCAAAACTTAATTGCGTATATTCTTCTATATCTGCAATTTCACATAAATAGTTCTCTAAATCCTCATTGGTTTTAATCACTGCTGCCTGATATAAATTCTCCAAAACATTATTTCCTGTAGAATATTTCAACAAACCGTGATAATAACAAGCCAGGCGGCGATTCTGTTTTTTTGCATACTCTGCAGTATGCATAGTACCACTTTTTTCCATAGCTTCTACTACCAGAACCCCCTGAGACATGCCACTTTGAAGTCGGTCGCGCTGCACGAAACGATATTTCTCAGGTCTTGTTCCTTCGGGATATTCGCTAATAAGACATCCGCCCTGCTTTAAAACTTCTTCTGCAATCCATTGATTAGATTTCGGATATATTTCATTTATTCCGCAAGGAAGAACCACTGCGCATTTCCCCCCTGCTGCCAGAGCCCCCTTTAGAGCTTCTGCATCACAGCCAAGTGCAAGACCATTTACAAGATTAAAACCATTTTTGCCTATAATACTGCCCGCATTATAAGCCAACTTAGCACCTACAGCCGATATCTTACGTGATCCTACAACCGCAATACTTTTATGCTTATTCAAAATATCAATATTTCCTCTATAGTACAAAACCTCTGGCCGGTCTTTTATTTTTTTCAAATCATGTGGATAATTTGTTTCATCAACTCGACAGATTTTTATTTCCTGCCATAGTGTTGTTTTCTTTTCTTCCATAAGCTTTTCCATTTTATATTGCCTTACCCAATGCAAACATTTCTACATTAGCGGCTCCACGATTTAATAAAATTTCTTTGCAGACATACAGAGAGTTTCCAGTTGTAGTTACATCATCCATCAATAATACAATGTCTCCGCTTATGTCTATATCCTCTACCGTATCAATAGACTGCATATGAACTGACAGATTCCTGCTTCCTCCTGTTGCAAGCTTGTTGATTGAATGGCTTCTCCTTAAAAAATATACTTTATTATCCCTTCCATTGGCAGCAAGCATTTCTCCTAGTTTTCCAATTCCGGATTCTCTTTTTTCCGCATTACTGGAAGGTACCACACAAATAGTTACTCCGGGGCATATCTCACAATCCAGTAAATTGTAAAAATATTTAATCGCCGATGGTTTCCTATCCTTCAAATCCAATATTTTCCCGCTAAACACATCAAACAATGGATTCTTTATCTTTCGTTCTCTGTCCAGCCAATATTTATGATAGTTACTGTAAACTACAATTTCACCAGTTCCGTTCCATGCTTCATTTACAAACACCATGTTTATAGCCTCCTTCGAACAAACGTTTTCTTTATTTTATCAGATTGCTACTCACATTTCAACCGGATGATCATTATATTTCTCAAACTCCTTTTCCATCTTTTCCAGTATATTGGAGTATTGGAGAAGTTCGGCTACACGTTGTTCTTTGTTGTCGTATTGTTTCTTGTAGGAGACGCGGTGTTCCATGGCGGCCCAGAAGTCCATGGAGATGGTGCGCAGCTGGACTTCCACTGGATAGTATTCGTTTGCATCCAGACAGCAGACATTTACGCCGAGAATGACATGATGGCTGCGATAACCGTTGGGCTTGGGGTTCTCAATATAGTTTCTCTCACGGATGAAAATAAGGTCGGGCTGCTTCTTTAACATGTTTACCAGATTATTCACATCCCCAACAAAATAGCAGATAATACGCACCCCCGCAATATCCTGCAACTGATCCTTGGCATTTTCCAAGGTTGGCTCGAAACCATGACGCACCAGTTTTTCCTCAATGCTGTCCTTCTTTTTGATCCGGTACTGTATGTTATGAACGGGTTTCCCCGTCTTTGTTTTATAAATAGAGTGGTTCAGCACTTCCAGACGTGTCAGCAATAGCTTCATCGCATCCTCATACGGCTGAATAAGCTCATAATACTCCTTGTCAGTCATAAGTAAAAACCCTCCTTCTCGTTTTCCATGGTACTATATAAATGTGTTCATTTGGTGAGAAAGAGATAAACAGAAAATAAACAAGTTTCTCCCTTCCTTTTCCCCTTGAAATCCCCCTGTCGAACTGGTACTATTATAGGTAAAAGATTGACGAAATAACTGCAATTTTGACTTGAAATATCGGAATTAGGAATGGGGTAGAGAGTTTTTGATGAAGTCTTTTAAAGTCAGCATCATTTTACCGGTGTATAACGTGGAAAAGTACCTGAGCGCGTGCCTGGACAGCTTATTGGCACAGACACTTGAGGAAATAGAGATCGTAGCTGTCAATGATGGCAGTACAGATGGAAGCCTGCAGATTCTGCAGGCTTATCAGTCGTTAAATCCGGAGAAGCTTTTTATATTTTCCACAGAGAACCACGGCGTCAGCAGGGCACGAAATTACGGTTTTGCCCATTCCCATGGAGAATATGTCTGGTTTGTAGACAGCGATGACTTCGTAGAGCCTGACGCCTGCAGACTTCTTTATGAAAAAGCTACCGCTGACGGAAACGACCTGGTTCTTTTCCGTTACTATAATGTAGACTCTGAGACCGGAGTCCGTAAGGAATACATTGCATCCTGCCATAATCAGAACTTCCGCGTTGCAGACAAGCCTTATGAATTACCTGCGATTTCTCCATACCCATGGATCAAGTTCATTCACAGAGATCTGTTTAACGGACTTTGTTTCCCGGAAGGAATCCGGTTTGAAGATCTTCCGGTGGCCTATCTTCTGGCTGTGAAAGCCCGTTCCATCGGATACGTGGATCAGTGCTTCTATAATTACAGAAAAAATGTAGGATTCCTCAGCCGTCTCACGCCTTCCACCCTTCACATCCGGAATGCCATTATTTTTATGAAGGAAGAAATGGAGAAGCTGGGGCTGTTTGAGCAATATCAGACAGAGCTGGATTTCATTGCTGTGCGCCATTTTTTCTACCGTTTCTGGAAGCTTCTCACCAACTATGAGACTGACCAGAAAGAACTGAAGCTGCAATTGATCAATGAGCTTTTCGATTATATGGAGTCCAATATTCCGGACTGGGAGAACAATCATTATGTCCGATATTCACTTCCGCCACATATTGGGCGGTTGCTCTGTCTTTATGGTTCCAGACAGGAAATGATTTCTTTCATAGAGGCCTGCAACGGAATGACCGTACAGCAGCAGAAAGCCTGGATAAAGGATTACAAGCTTTCTCACAAAACATCTCCCAGCTATCAGCCTGCTGAGATGATCCACCGGGAAAAAACTTCCTCCCAGTTTTATGGCTTTGCCTATACCGGAAGCCTTGCTCCTGATCCGGAGCAGATTCTTCTGGAAGCCAGCCGTGGAAAAGAAATTCCTACCTGGATATTGAAATTACTTGTGCATCTTCTGAGGAATTTTGGAGAGCACCAGATCATTGTCTCCCTGACTCAGGAGAAGCATGCCTTGTTTCAGGCTCTTCTGAACCGCTATCCTTCTGACAGCACTGCACTGTCTGAGAATATTACTCTGGTGTGCCCGGACAGCGAAGAATACGGCAAGGCACTTGCACTCTCCGGCTACGTGATCACAGACGGACCTTTACCCTACTATTTCCGGAAGGAAGAGGGACAGTTTGTGCTGCTTTACTGCGGACACAATCTGTATCCGGAAACCGTTCTGAACACACCGGATTCCACCGCTGATACAGGGCTTTGGCAGCATACTATGTTTATGGCAGACTGCCTGTATTTTAACAATGTACAGAACCGGGATATTTACCTGCAGGAATGTATGACAGCTAATATCTGCAAAACGCCTTACATTATCGGTTCTTCCACCCACATTCCATTGATTCCCAATGAATCACACAGGGAAAAGCTCCGCCGCAGCTTGCAGATGGATTCCATGCAGACTATTTTGTATGCGCCGCTGCTTCCAGGGTCCTATATTGCGGACACCGAGCAGACATTCCGGAATTTCATGGCAGCCCTCTACATATTTGACTGTGAACTTTCCGATCATCAGGTTTTGTATCTGCATCTGGATCATGAGAGGGAAATTGATTTTTCTGAATTTAGACATATAAAAGAAATGCCAAAAGATTTCGATGTACCGGATTTCGCTGCGGCGTGTGATATTTTTATATCGGATTATCACAATGCACTTTCTGCCAGATTCACCACAGGCACACAGATTCTGCGATTTCTGTGCGGTACATTTCTTCGACACGAAAATGCAACCAGTGACCATCAGACTGTACCAGCTGCTCCTGTCCTGCAGGAAACCACTTCCTGTCTGCCCGAGAGCTCTGGAGCCTGTTTGAAAAATCATTCCTGCAATCTGCACTCCACACTTTGCGATATATTTCACCCGGAATATCCTGCATTTGATAATGTGCCGGAGTTAGTACGATATATCGGACAGTTAGAACTGATGTCTGAGAAGATGGCCACAAATGAAGCTTTACATTCAGTACCTTTTGACCAGTTCACTTCTGATACAGACCGTGTGTTCGATTTCCAGGAGCACAATTGGAATTCTTCGAAAAAAAGCTCTCTGCAAATGGAAAATAATCATAATTTACAGACCACAAAGAATTCCTCCGGAGAAGCCACTACTTTCGAAGAATCCCCACAATATCTTCTCACAGATATTGCAGATTCTCTCTTAAACGGACGACCGCTGCCCTATTATGCTCCAGCTTCTTCTGATGATGCACCGGCACTGCGCACACGCGTCCTGTTCTTTACAGGGCGGAAGCTTTCCCAGAATCTGGTTCGGGATTTTAATGCCCTGACAGCACAGGCACCGGAAAAAGAATTCTGGCTTGCATACAATGATTTCCGCAATACAGACTCTGCCAAATATCTGGCACAGTTATCACCTGACTGTTCCAGCCTGCCATTGAAGCCGGATCCCGAGAAAGGTAACCGCTGGAAGCTGGCAAGTGTGCTCACCAGCCGGATGGGACTTTTCTCATTTTATCCCTTATCCCATATTTTGGACTTGGGGAAGGAAGAATATAAGAAGTGCATGGGAGAGACAAGATTCGATGAAGTCGTAATCACTTCCACAGATAGTATAAAAACGGTTGCTACGCTTCTGGCTGCTGCGCCAAAAGCGTCCTATACTTTTGACACCTTTAACCCAGAGCGCTACAGTACCTCAAGACCTTACAGGCACCAGATTGCATTTCTTTGCAGAATGTTAAAGGATACAGGTAGTCTGGAATTGCCTGCAGAGCTTACTGGATTGAAACTGACGCAAAGTTCTGGCAAAAATAAAGATAAGGGAATGCTCTAGAGCGTGTTTGGAAAAGGCTTTCTGCAAGATGTGCGTCACAATTTGTGGGAATGCTTTTTTATAACCCATTCCTTACGAAAGGATTTACCTATGAAATTAACCACTATCATCCCGGTTCACAATGCTGAGAAATACATCACAGCCACTTTGGACAGTGTATTGCAGCAGGATCTGGGAAATCCAGAGGAGCTGGAGGTGATCTGTGTGGATGACGCATCCACCGACGCTTCTGTTGCCCTCATAAAAGATTACCAGCAAAAAGACTCCCGCATCCGCCTTTTCCTCAACGAAAAGACCCGGTTTGCAGGAGCCTGTCGAAATAAGGGAATCGAAGAAGCCCATGGTGATTACCTTCACTTTCTTGATGCAGATGACCTTGTAGAAAAAGGTGCCTACCAGAAATACCTGTCCATTGCTGAACAGGCGGATGCCGACATGGTAAAGGGCTGCGCCGTCTGCTTTGACAATGAGACCGGCGAGCTTTCCGATACCCCGCTTTTTGCACTGTCTGATGTGCCCGCTGAGTGCTTCGATAAAGTTCTGAATTTCCACCAGGCGCCCGAAATTTTCAGCCACATCAGTGTAGTTCCATGGAATGCCATTTACAAACGGAAATTCATTTTGGAAAAGGGGCTTCGCTTTAACGATCTGATCTGTGTCAACGACCGCTCCTTCTACAGCGAAGCCGTATTCACTGCCAACAGGATCTGGCTCACTCACGAGCAGATTGTCCGTTACCGTGTGAATAACAGCGCATCCCTTGTAGGAAACCGTGCCAGAAACTTCCATTGTGAATTTGATTCCTGGCAGCTGATCATGAACCAATGTACTAAGTACAATATTCAGGGCCGTGAGCTGGCCATCGTAATGGAGCGTGAGCTGATTGACATTTTTATCTGGTATCGCAAATACAAGAAAATTCCGGAAATTTCAGAAGAGATTACTGCGCAGACCCAGGCGTTTGCGCAGAAGCTTGATATTTCGCCTCTTGAAGCATTCCCGCCTTCTTTCAAGTGGTACTACGATTATCTCACTTTTCTTCCAGAATTTGAGAGCCTTACAAAAAATTATAACAATATTACCCAATTCAAAAAACAAGCCAGACTAATCATGCCCCAATGCACCAC
>OJNJ01000995.1_pt1 | contig 16541 bp, 9 predicted proteins | sample 1597491 | NCBI WGS metagenome assembly OJNJ01 (sample SAMEA2452132, study PRJEB22498) | human gut metagenome | biome: human feces; feature: human gut; material: feces | place: Australia | collected 2012 | reverse complement strand
GTGAGAAATATCCTCAAGGTTGCCCCAGCCATCTTCCGGATACGTTTCATTTTGTGCTGTGTCGCCAGCTTCATGAAATGGTGTAATTTTTACAGAATCGATTTCAAAATCAGAAGTTTCAAAATCTGGCGTTCCAGCCCAGCTGTTCGGAAACCATAATCCAAGCCATAATCTGCCGGCATTGGTTGGAATATATTCTTTTGATGTATAGACAAGCACATCATCAAAATAGAATTCCACTCTTGCTTCTTCATTTTCATCCCCCGTATGCCAGTCAAACCGGTATTTGTGAAAGGCTCCGTCTGCTTGATTGACACCGATGTCTGTATACCCTGTTCGATATTCGCCTTCATTTTCACCAATCCAAGTGTTACACAATGCATACTGGTAACTTTGATTTGTTTTTTCAGCATTTGGTCTGCCAGGCATTTCAATGTCAATTTCATGGTTGGTGATTGCACCTGTATCCCAATCTTCTTCGTATTCAAATGTCCAGATTGCAGAACAAGCACCGAGTTCCGGAGAAACTTTTGCCACTACCTCATAACTTCCCGATGCATAATAATCTTTCGTTGCGATTGCTGCACCTGTTCTTTTTCCGTCTGCACGTTGAGAACCATCTTTATTGACACCTTTTAAGTCTCCTTGATACAGATTTCCATTTCCGGTTAAGACTAGTTTTCCATTCTGAACAGAAACATTCTGCGGAATTACACCGCTATTATAGTCCACTTTTTCGCCGTTCTCTGTAACTTTTCCGCCCCAGTTCTTATATGCAACCAGCCACTTATCAGGGTCTAGTGTTCCGCTTGAAAAATCATCATAAAATTCATCTGTTGTTTGCTCTGCCGCAGAAGCAGAAATTTTATTCGTTGCTGAATAAAAAGCAGTTGATGTGCATACAATTGCAAATGCTGATAAAATCGATAGAACTTTTTTCATCCGTTTATCTCCTATTTTAAAAAATATCATTTTCAATTTGATAAAGTGAGAATTCAAAATGCTTTATGCATGATCATCACGCAATTGCAACATTCCATCATTGTCTAACAGTATGCGTTTCATTGCTGGTTTTGCCTGCAATAGATTGGAAAAATCTGTATCAACGTTTGTATTTTCTATCGGCGTATGCGGTACAGAAAATACAAAATTTTCGGATTCTCGCAATACTTCTCTTTTTAGCACACCGTTTCCTTTTGCTGCTATTTCGTCTATCATTTCAAGGCATACACAAGATAAACCACGATACAAATCACTTGTATCAAATCGACCTTTTACATTGGAATCAATATCGAACGATTGTAAATCCTCAGCAAACCAAACCTTTTGATTTTCCCAAAACAACATTCTATCTCCATAGGAGAAGAAGTTGCCACGTTTTAGCTGTGAGAATGGCGTGTGTCCATGAATGATACAAGCATTTGCAGCTTGCAGGCTTTTTTCAGAGGGCCAAACATGATAATGAGATCTTTGCGAGTATAGACCATTTCTCGACCATACAACTTGTCGAAGTGGGGCATCATAACCTGCTACTGTTTCATCTAATGCATAGGCATATACAGGCTTGTAAGTGGATTCGATATCTTTGTTTATCAAATCAAAGGCTTTATCTACCATGCCAGCATGAGCTAGATAATAATTCATGACAGTTCCTCTGATTACAATGATATCCGGCATATTTTTTAGCTCAAAAATTGGATATAATTCCCGTTCATGATTTCCACGAATCAAATGGAATCCAGGAACAGCGTAGTCTTCCTGATAGTATTTTGCAATATCATGCAAAAGTGCATAGACATTACCGCCACAATTATAATCCCCTAGAAAATACACATGATCGATTTGTGGATTGAATTGAATCTTATCCATTAGTAGTCGTAACGTGGTAGATTCTCCGTGCGTGTCCCCAACCACAAAATGCAATCCGCCTGGATATCGATTGCGAATGGATTGAATGTTGTCATCTGGGATCTGTATGATTCTTTCTTCATGCTTTTTTGGGCTATTTTCTTTGTGTCCCTCAAATGGCATTCCCAACAGTTTTAATGTTCGATGATCCATCTTTCCGCAAAAATACTTGTCTAAGACCTGTTGAAATACGCTTTCTTTGGAAGATGCTAATGCAAATAAGGTCATGGAAGATTTTAGCTTTAAATCATCCGGTTTTCCCATGACTTTGCTTGCATCATTGCATTCGATTTCAAGAAGTGCAGAAGAGATTTCTAATAAATTTGAGCCAAGATAGGCATCATTCAAAAAATCTTTTGCTTCTTCTAAGTCTGTAATACCATAGTAACTTGAAGTGGAACTTTTTCCCAACCCCTTTAATTGTGGGAAAATATACCACATCCAGTGACTTGCTTTTCTTCCATTTTTCATTTCAGATAATGCCGTTGAATAATAGGATCGATGTGCTAGAACAAACTTTGATAAATCATATTTCATGGAAATTCCTCCTCATCTGCATTTATCACGCTCTTTTAAGCGGATGATGTTGTTGATATCGATGAAAATCGTCTACTTTGTTTTTATTATACTATAAATTTTGGTAAAATGCAAGTATTCGGACGTACAAAAAAGGAGCGATCGAAATCGCTCCCTCTCTTGATTTCATGATTGTAAGAGCTCCAAGACCAGTTCATATGGGAAAAAGTCATCTATTTTCCAAATCCATGTTCCATAATTTTGAATGGTGACAGTTCCAGATAATCCACTAGCTGCGTTGATTCTGCTTCCATTTGCACCTCGATTAAAACAAGATCCATTCTCGTAATAATAAACATCGTCTTCGATTTTGGTAACAGGCAATTCAAATTCGCCACCGATTCCATCGGAAACCGCTCCAATGACTTTAAAATAGCCAGATCCGTCATAGGCTGTATGATAGCTCATTTTATAAGAATAGACATGTCCATCTTTTTCGATGCTTCCATAATAAGTATCAATGTAACTATTTGTGTCAGTGGAAATGTCGGTGGAATTTGACTGATACGCTGGAATATCAAATTCTGCAACTGTTTTATAGTTTACGCTAATAACACCTTTCATTGTTGTTTTATCTACATAGGCGAAAAGCGGATATGCTCCGGCAATCTGTTCCCGAGAATATACTTGCCGATTGGTATTGATTGGGCAAGACCATCTGGTTTCATTGGAAGCAGAATATTCCGATGAACAATATGGTTCTAATCCATCTAGCCAAGAATCCAATTCCCCATCATGTTCTCTCAAGTAACGATTGACAACCGCTAAGAAATAGGAATCTGGAATGTTACTGGAAACAGATTGTTCCGTGGTTTCCTCTGTTTGTTGCGTTGCCTGTCCAACTGCTTCTTTCGGAAGTGTGAATTCCTGTGTGCTTTCATCATAGCTGAGTTCGTATTCTAACCAATCATAACCACCACTTGAAAGAGCTGTTTTTGCCACTGCAAAGCAAGTTCCATCTTTTTGGTAGAAGTCTGTAATCGTTCCAGAGATAGACAATTCAAAACAGTTTCCATCTTTTACACCGTATAGATACAACTGACTGCTAGAACCGCCAGCGGTAGAATCATATGCAAAGAATCCTTTTCCTTTATGGAAAACAGAGCGTGCAATTCTGCACATTGGGTTATTGTTACGTTGTAATTCTGTAATTTCCCCAACGGAATTGATATAGTATACACCCTGAATATTATCTGAAACGTAATAATCTGACATATTGTTTGTTCCGATAATTGCAAACGCTTCTTTCTTTCCATCGCCATCATAATCCGCATATTCCCATGCACAAATGGTTCCTTTTTCTTCCACCAAATCATGCAGTTCCGATTCGCTCTTTTCTACGGCTGTTATCGTTTGGTTTTCCAGTTCTTTTAATTCGATAACGCCCCACTTTCCATCTTTCTTGACCCAAGCAAGATGGTTGTGGACAGGGCGAACATCTTCAAATGTACCGCAAGGAATCACTTCATTTCCGGATGTGTCATAATATCCGCATTTTCCATCTATTTTTACTGGGATATAATCGGATGCCAAGAATGGATAGTTGGCACTCGTGCCTTTTCCCTTATCCCAGCCACCATAGAGCACTTTGGAAGCAAACGGCTCACATATAAAATCAATGATTTGCGTTCCATTTTGATCAAAATAGCCCCACTTTCCATCCTTTTTCAGAGCAGTTACACCACCGCTGAAATTCATACAGCCATCTTCATATTCGCATGGAACAATCAGCTTTCCATCTTTTGCAATGCCGTATTTTGGAGATGTTTCATTGAAAAATGTGATATCTCGTGAAATTGCATAGCTGTTGTTGTCTTCATCATATTCCCCAAGAATATCTGTTCTATAGTCTTCGACCAACGTTCCAATGCTTTTACTATAAACATTTGCTCGATCAGGAGGTGCAGTAATACAGTAAACCTGATTGGATGTTTCATCATAAATATATTTATTTGTAATATTCCCTCTTCCCCATACGGTATCTGTTGAAATGTTTAATTCTCCATCATCCGGCGTAACCAATGTATCTTTGATGGTATCCGAATTTTCAACACGAGGGTCACTGACTGCGATTTCATACACACTGTCATAGAAGTAATCCTCGTATTCTGGGTTGGCAATGTAAGAACCATCATACTGAATGATGCCATATTTTCCATTCTGCTTGATGATGGAACACTGGTCATAGGCGATATTATTTCCATACTCATCCGAAACAAGGATGTCTTCTGCTTCTATGGTTGGTTCTACTTTCCATTCAGCACGCTTTTCCAATCTTGTCCAGTCTGGAAGATCGTTGACACTATTATTTCTTATTTCAACATCTTTCCATGTATAAGGACAATAATCCCATCTGCTGACGGTCACGTCATAGGTTCCCTCTGGCAAAAACAGTTCAAAATGTCCGTCTGCATCGGTGGTGGTTGTATAAGATTCTCCATTTACCTTGACAGCAGTAACATCTGCGTAGACGATTTTTTTATTTTCATCGTCTTTATCGACAACAAGGTTTAGAATACCGCCATTTTGTGGTTCTGTGGCTGCGGTTTCTTCACCATCAGATTCCCAATTCAAAGCTCTTTCTACAGCGGATTCTGCATTTACAATGTTCAAATCCCATGAATCATCTCGATTGGTATTGCAAACAATATCTTTCACTTCTGCACCTGTCAAAGAACTGTTTGCTGACCAAACCATCGCAGCAACACCGGAAACATGAGGAGCAGCCATAGAAGTGCCACACATATAATCATATACATTTTTAGGCTGGAGAGAAAATATCTTATTATCTGTAGAGTCACCATTTCCACCCGGTGCATAAATATCTACGCCACGATTTCCAGCACCAGAAGCTGCACCATTAGAATAGTCGCATCTTTCTCGATTTTTATCAACCGCTCCTACTACAATAATTCTGTCATATACATCTGGGAAATCAGACTTTTCAATTGCCGTTAAATACGACATATATTTTGTATCTAGATCTTTAGCATGAATAATTGTTCCTTTATCCCATAATAGTTTAAATACTGCTTTATCTGTTTTAGGATTAGTTATATTACAGCCAATACCAAGTTCCTCAACTTTTGCTAGAATTTTACTATTTTGGTCATAGGAAATATCGTCATTTTTATCATATTTAATTCTTGTGTAATTTTCATTAGAAGAATTACCAGCTGACTGTATAATGCAAAAATCATATCCAATATCAAGTAGCTTTTGCAAAAAATCTCCAATAGTTTTTGCATAATGTGTCATACATTCCTGTGCTCCAATTTCATTATATGCAGTTGCAAGTACACCATAATCCTCATAACTAAAAGAACAGTTAACTACTTTTACATTTCGCAAAATCAATTCGGATAAACTGTATTTGTCTGATATGACAGATCTTAAATTCTTAGTGTTGTCTATGCCTCTGTAGGAAACACCATATAAATGACCATCTGCAAAAGGATAAACACCACAGATACCAGCTTCATTGTCTGACTTTGCTGCCATAATTCCTGCTACATGTGTACCATGCTTTTTATCATCTTCACTGATGTTTTGATTATAGAACGTTTCTGCAAAGCCGAGATCTTCATGATTATCATCAAATCCCACATCAATCAAACCGATTCGTAAATCTTGATTGACTTGATCAGAATGCTCTTTTAACAGTTCCCACGCTGCTGGAGCTTGAATCATCTCAAAGCCCCAGCTTTTTCCTGCACAGTCAGTACTGTTCGATAAGTCCCCTGCCCATTCCTTGCCGTATTGGAAGCTTTCACTGGATGATTCTACATCGGACGGCTCTGCATCGAAAATATAGTTGATATCCGCACTTGCAACAATGTCTTCTGCCTTCAAATCTTCGGATAGCTGTTCCAACTCTTCGAGGGAATAGACATTGCTGAGTTGCAGTTGATAGTCGCCGGTCTGTTCAATCCGTCCGACAATCTCAGCATCATATTTTTTTGCAAGCTTCTCTACTGCCCTTTTCTTTACGCCGTCTTCTGTAACCAATAAAATTTCGTTATCTGTATACATCGTCAGGTCATCTGTCGCAACGTGCTCTTCCTGGATTTCCTGATAGTAACATTCACCAATATGGTCTTCATCAAACTTTGACGTTTTGGAAAACCATTTCTGATACACGCCAACAGATGCTACTACCACCAGCAAGGCAATCGTTCCTGCCAATATTTTTTTCATTTCCGAGTTTTTCGCATCACGCATTTGCAATCACTCCTATCCATTAATCAAAGTTTTGAAACCAATAATAGTCGTATTTTGGCTTATCCGTTCCAAACTCAAGCGGATATTTTTTGAATCCGAAATTTCTGAGATTTCTAATTGCAGGTTCGTTATCTGGGTTTACCTTTGCAAAAATGTTTTTGTTTTTGCAATGTGGTTTGCCAGGGAGAGGAACAAGTTTTGGAATTCCAATCCACGATAAGATTCTTCTACAAAAATCGCATCAATCATACAAGCATCCATAACTTTGATGCGTGGATCTATATTTTTCACGTGCTCTAGGTTCGTGAAAATCATTGCCACTGCAACCGCTTTGTCATACTGCTCGATTTCCCAGACTGCATCGTGATCAATTGCAGTGGAAATTTCAGATTTCACCATATCAATAATTTTGTCTGCAGAAGAATTGTACAGAGAGAAGAGTGCCTTTACATCTGACTTGTTGCACTTCCGAATGACAAATTCGCTTTCGATATAGTACTTAGAATACGGTTGGAAAGTAGTAGAAAGATTATCGGAATTCATGAGCTTGTAAATGGCATAGTTTGCGGCTAAGTCATTAAACGGCATGTATATCTCGTTATTCTCTTCTATTCTTGGGGACGTTGCTTCCAGTCTCTTCCAATATTTGTAAAAGTTGAAAATGTTATTATAAGTAGACCGGAACGGGAAAATTTCTTGCTCCTGCACATACGGATTGTTCACGATCAATATGAATCTATACTTAAACAGATCATTGATCAGCTGAAAAGAATTGATGCAATTCTTTAAAATCAGAAACATCGTTTCAAAGAAAGTCAGATATGCCACAATTTCATTCGATGAGCCGATATCTGTGAACTTTCGAATTCTTTTCTGGTCGTCAGAGATATAAATATTTCGATATCTCTTATTTCTCAGGGATAACATATTTCTGCAATAAACATCGAGATTGCGGTAAATTTTTTGAATCGATTCACTTTTGTTGAACTTTTCATCAAAGTCAAGGATGGTACGCATAATCTCAGCATCGGTTAATTGCATCGGGTGATAGTCTACAAGTACTTCTTTATTTCTCATAGGATAATAACTCACATATTTTCTTGTTCTTGGGATAAACTTTTCTTCTTTTGTCAGTTGAACCGAAACTGCTTCCAAACAAAGCATGATTCGGGCTGCTTCATAGCAGTATGATTTCGGATTGATGTAACTTACTTTGGCATGCTCTTCCAATTTCAAAAGCAGATCCTTCAGGATGGAGACTTCTAAAAAATTGGAAATCGACAGATACTGACTTCCGACAAGATCGCTAAACTTTTGCAAAAAGGTTTTCCATATCACAGCCGCTTCCGACCAGTCGATTTCAACCTGTTCCGTAACAATGTAATACAACATACTTGAAACATAATTACAATCGATCTCACTATACGAATTATGCGTGTATTTGTACTCACAGTAATTGTAAAAATATCCTGTCTCTTTTTCAAACGTGCAAGCTCGGGGGTTCTTTAATATGCGTAACATATGGGTTGGAGATCCATTTTTTGTTTTTGACAAGCTGTCAAACAAAATGTGCTTATTAAAAACCACATTAAAATGACCATAGCATTTCAGTTTTCCGTTATTTTCCAAAATATTTGGATCTACTACCATCATTACCATGCACTGATAGATGCCAGGATGTTTCTTATATAATTTGCTAATGCTAGTATTGATGTTTGTAATAAAATTGTTAAAATCCATATTTTGTGCTTCCTCTCGTGATTTTTTCTTTTATTATACCGTATTCTGTACATTTCCGTCAATATCTCATTTTGACAAAAAAATCCTTAATTTTGACAAATCAAAACGCATTACCATCATCAAATATTTCCTCCTGTCACAAGATTGTAAGAACTCCCTGCTATACTAATAGAAAATCAAAAACAAGGAGTGATAACACATGGAAATTCTATCAGCGAAAGACTTGTGTAAATCTTATGGTTCGGGAGAAAACTCGGTTCAGGCATTGAATCATGTATCTATTTCCGTAGAAAATGGGGAATTTGTTGCCGTAATCGGCACGTCTGGCAGCGGCAAATCCACCCTCTTAAACCTGTTGGGCGGACTGGATACGCCCACTTCCGGCGAAGTATTGGTTTCTGGTAAAAAGCTTTTTCAGATGAATGAAGAAGCTCGCACGATTTTCCGCCGGAGAAATATCGGCTTTGTCTTTCAGAATTACAATCTAGTGCCTGTACTGAATGTTTATGAAAATATCGTCTTGCCCATTGAACTGGATGGCACAAAAGTGGATACAGAATATGTGAAAACAATTCTGCACACATTGGGATTGGAACAAAAAGTACAGGCAATGCCCAATCAGCTTTCTGGCGGTCAGCAACAACGTGTTGCCATTGCACGGGCATTGGCAGCAAAACCGGCAATTCTCTTGGCAGATGAACCTACAGGAAATCTGGATAGCAAAACGGGGATGGATGTCATTGCCCTGCTAAAAATGACTAGTCAGGCATTTCATCAAACCATTGTCATGATTACACACAATGAAGAAATTGCTCTAATGGCAGATCGAATGATTCGGATTGAAGATGGCAAGGTGGTGAATGGCAATGCTGAAAAATAACAATCAAGAAATCGTACGAAAAATTGCATTCCGTTCCATGAAACAAAATCGCATCCGAAATGGCATTGTGATTCTAGCTGTCATTTTGACAACATTCATGTTTACAACAATTTTCACCATTGGTGCAAGCATGGCGGAAGGTATGATGGTCATGCTGACTCGGCAGCAAGGTACTCGCTCTTCTATTTATCTGAACAACCCAACTACAGAACAGATTCAACAAATTACAGACAATCATGATCTTTATGCTGCTGGGCTGCAAATTCAGACCGGAACAGCATACGATTCGGAAGATGAAACCACTGCAATTCTGCTCAGTTATTACGATGAGACCGAATTTGAAAAGAATTTCACGCCTGCCATCAGCGATATTTGTGGCAATTATCCAACAGATTCCACCGCAATTATGCTTTCTAAAAATGCATTGGAAGCCTTGCAAATTGAAACGCCAAAAATAAACATGGAAATTCCCCTACTGGTAAACGGAACAGTAAAATCATTCACGCTTTCCGGTTGGTTTACGGATTATTCCAGCCCACAGGGCGGATTTCAGGGATTTGTTTCTAAATCTTATACAGATGCATTGGGACTCACAGCAGAAAAAGACGGTACGTTGTCGATTTCTGCAAAAATCGGTGTGCAGGAACGCTTGATGGATGCATTAGATGCAGCTGTAAAGCTGAAAGATGGACAGAAATTTCAGTATACTTCGGATATGTTGAGTGAAACTGTCACCAACCGTATTCTCATTGCCGGATTATTCGGTACAATTGGACTGATTATTGTATTTAGCGGTTATCTGTTGATTTACAACGTCCTATATATTTCTATCACCAAGGACATTCGATTCTATGGCATGCTGAAAACTGTTGGCACGACACCCAAACAAATCCGAAAAATGGTGCGATTACAGGCATTTTTCCTCGCTGGAATTGGAATCCCAATTGGTATGGGACTCGGCACAGCAGCATCTTTTGTAGCAGTTCCCTATGCAATGCGGATGTTCGGCAGTGCGGACAATCCTATGCCCTTGACCATGCAGTTTCATCCATTGATTTACATCGGAACGATTCTGTTTGCACTTTTCACAATCATAGTCAGCTGCCGAAAACCAGCCAAGTTTGCAAGTCATATCTCGCCCATTGAAGCGTTGAAATATCAGGGGCAGTGCTCCGCAAAAATCAAACCCAGAAAAGGAACAGATGGCGGAAAACTGCATAAGATGGCATTTCGAAATGTCTTTCGGGAAAAGAAACGTGCAGTGCTCGTATTTGCATCTCTGTTTCTAGGAACGATGGCGTTTCTCTCTACCAATGCATTTGTAGATAGCATGAAACTAGAGAACTATGTAAAATACTATTTACCAAATGACTATACGATTTATGTCAACTGCGGTTCAGAACAAGAGGGTACAGAGGAAGAACAAATTCAAAAAAATATCAAGTCCGCAGAGGAAATGGCACAAAAAATACAGGCATTGGATGGCATTACAGATGTTTCCATTCACCGATATGAAGATGTTACCTTGCCATTTGATGAAACGTTATTTCAACCGTTTTTAGAAAGTTTCTTAGAAAGTACCTCTGAAAAAATGACGCTCGAAGAATTTGCGAAAGGCTATACCGATTCGCCAGAAAATTATACCTCAACAGTTGTTGTAATTTCTAAGAAAGATGTCGAAACCTATAATCAAAAAGCGAAAACACCCATTGATATAGATGCATTTTTAGCAGGAACGCAATGCATTATCGGTTCTGTCAATACACCGGAGCAGGCCGCACAAATGCAAGGAAAAACAATTACGATGAAAGACAAAAATGGAAGTGCTCTCTCTTTACAAGTCGGCAGTTGTGCTTTAAATGGAGATATTTCCGGTTTGAGTTTTGGGCAGTATTGGAGTCTAGCAGGAGCACCGGAATATATTCTAGTCAGTGAAGCAGCATTGACCCAGTTGACAGATACCCCTGCCATCAATACCATTGCTATTCAATGCGACCCAAAAGCGGAAAGTCGTCTGACAAATCAGATTCGCAGTATTACACAAATGTATCCGATTGTTGCCCATTTAGAAATTCGTACAGAATTAATGCAAGAATTCCAGGATAGTATGTCTTCTCTGAAAATCTTGAGCGGCGGCGTTTCTGCAATCTTGATTTTGATTGGTATCATCAACTTCATCAGTGTCATGCTGACTGGCATTTTTACACGTCGAACAGAACTAGCAGTCATGGAAAGTGTCGGGATGACGAAGAAACAGGTGCAAAAAATGCTAATGCTCGAAGGCATCTATTATGCTGTAATTACATTGGCATTGATTTTGACTGTGGGAAGTGGGATTCTATATTTGGTTGGCTTCTTTACAGAACAGACTGCCAACTATGCCGTTTTCCAGTATCCGTGGGGATGGATTGCAATCCTCGCTTGTTTTATTTTTGCTATTTGCGTATTTGTTCCCATGTTGGTTTATCGAATTGCTACCAAAGAAAGCATTACTGCAAGACTGCGTAGCATTGATTAAATGAATCATTTTGTTTTCTTAAAACGCCCTTTTTTCCGGAAAAGGGCGTTTTGCAAATTGACTTTTTGTCTGGAACATGCTATACTAAGCTGAAAAATGAAAGGGGATGATTCCGCATGCAGCGTATTTTAATCATAGAAGATGATACAACCATTCGCAACGGGATTCAACTTTATTTACAGAAAAAGGAATTTGCTGTCGACTGTGCCGATACCATTGCTGCTGCAAATGCCTTGCTTGCAAAAGTGGTCTATCATCTAATTCTGTTGGATATTCGATTGCCAGACGGCAACGGTCTGGAACTTTGCAGCAAACTGCGAGAAACTAGTACCACGCCAATTATCTTCTTAACTGCAAACGATACGGAAGAACAGATGATTACAGGTTTTCAGCATGGCTGCGATGACTATCTTGCAAAGCCATTTTCCATTGCATTGCTGTATCAACGAATCCTTGCCGTGCTTCGCCGCAGTCAAAATCCTGCATCGGATGATATTTTTTCATATTTATCTCTAACAATTGATTTCACAAAAATGCAAGTACTGAAAAATGATGTGCCTGTAAAGCTGTCTGCGATGGAATACAAACTGCTGGAACTGCTGATTCGCAACCGAGGACAAGTGCTAACTCGTGATTTGATTTTAGAACGACTTTGGGACTGTGACGGAAATTTTGTAGACGAAAACACTTTGCGTGTTTTGATTCGTCGTTTGCGGCAGAAAATTGAAACCGACCCCAAAAATCCAAAATTCATCGTCACAGTTTTTGGAATCGGCTATACATTTGGAGAAGCACAATGAAGCAAACAAATCGGATACTTTCTATTACTTTAGAAATTCTGTTTCCACTGCTCTGCTTTGGAAGCGTTTTCTTTCTGACACAAAATCTTTTAGCTGCTGGGATTATATTGGTTCTCTCTGCTTGCCAATCTTTTTTCTTGGAATGGCAGACACGCAAAGAGCAGGCATATTGGAGCAACATCGCTGCACAACTTTCCGATTTATGCGACTGCCTGCTCTCGCTGGAACATAGAGAAATTTTTTCACGAAATGAAGATACGATTTTTTCCAAATTGCAGGACAAAGTATTGAAACTGGTGACGATTCTGCAGCAGAAAAATGAGGATTCCTTGCAGGCACAAGAAAACATGAAGGGGTTGATTTCAGACCTCTCTCATCAGTTGAAAACACCGATTGCCTCTCTAAAATTGTATACTGCACTTTTAGAAGAACCAACGCTGACCGAACAGCAGCAAAAGCAATATACAGAAGTGCTCCGAACGGCAATCGACCGCCTGATTTTCTTGTCAGAAAGCATGATTCAACTTTCTCGATTGGAAAGTGGTTTGATTCAATTACAGCTGGAAGAGAAAAGCTTGAATCAAACGGTACTGATGGCAATTAAAAATGTCTTTGCAAAAGCAAAACAACATCATATTACACTGACCTATGATAGTGAAAAAGAACTCTCACTGATACATGACCAGCGATGGACAGCAGAAGCGATTTTTAATCTGCTAGACAATGCTGTGAAGTATTCGCCACCCGGCAGTACGGTTGCAATTCGAGTTCGGGAATTGGGTTTGTTTGTTGCGGTGGATGTAACTGACCAAGCAGAGCCGATTCCGGAGGATGAACGCAGCCGTATTTTTCAGCGATTCTATCGGGGACAAAACAGCAAGGCAACAGAAGGCATCGGAATTGGACTCTATCTGGCTAGGAAAATTGCAACGGAACAGAATGGACATTTGAATTTGCGTTGCCGTTCTAATGGAAATACATTTTCAATATTATTATTTCAGAGATAAGCGTCTTATCTCAATTTTTCACGTTTTTTCTTACATTGCATTGCAATCCATACAAACCTGTGGTATAATAAAATTATCATGAAAAAAGGAGTCGTTACAAGATGAAAAAAATAATCGCAGTCCTTGCAGCAGGTGGATTGCTGGCAGCTTCCATTCCACAACAATCCGTTACAGCCGCTGAAACGCCTGCTCTGACTGATATTGTATCATTACAGAAATGGATTTTAGGAGAATCCGACACCACGCCGGAAAACGGACAAACATGGGATTGGAATGCAGATGGAACGGTAAATATTGCTGACCTTTGCCAAATGAAACGGCAATATACCTCTGTACCCGTTCAAAATCCATTGGATGCTTTAACTGGAATGGATTATCAAACAGCTGTTGCAAACGCTTATATTTCCAAATCCGAGTATGGGTATCAAATCGCAAGCAATTTAAAAAGTACAATTGAGGAAAAAATGAGACGGCCATTAGATTATTCCATCGACCGTTTCTATCTGGTTAACAATGAAACATTGGGACTGGACAACAGCATAAAGTATCTTTACAATGCAAGTACGATGGATGTTTACCCCGTCACAGAAGAAACAAAACGAAACTGTGCAACTTGGTATTGGAAAGGCTCAAAAGCCGCTGTATATGGCATTGATGACGATGAAGAAAAGCAAAATGAATTTTTAGATGCTTTGGAATGGTATGGAATTACAGAGGTTTACTATTCCAGCGGTGCAAATAAGCTGGTAAACAACAAGGACACGGTAGAAAAATTTGTAAAGAATGCCTATCAGAGAAACATGAAAGTCTACTTGTTGACAGGCGAAAAAACGTGGCTGTATGAAGATACATACCAGACCGCCATTTATCGTGTTTTCGATAAGGTAGCTGAATATAACAGCATGGTGGATTATGATGCAAGATTGGCAGGCGTTTCGTATGATGTGGAAGTTTGGACAAACTCCGACTACAACTGGAAGAACAACGCCGATGCTCGAGCACAGCAAGTAAAGTTTGTGGAAGCTGCACAGCAGTATGCAAATGAAAAGAACCTGTCCGTCATTCATTGTTTGCCGTTCTGGATTGTGCGATATGATTACACGGATGAAGATGGCACAACAAAAAATGTCTACGATTCTATTACTCAGATTACAAACGATACCATCTTAATGGTCTATCGGGATAGTGCCAGTGCCGTAGAACGGTTAGTGGCAGAGGTGCAAACAAATGCAGAACACCCTGTGCTGTATTATGCCGAGAAGAACGACTGTAACTTAGAAATTGCCGTACAGGTTGACCAGAGCAAAGAAGGCGATTCTGTCAGTTTCTATGAAGAAGAGCAGGAAAATCCAGGTTGCGTGAAAGATGCCCTTGCAACCATACAGACCGATTTAGCAGATTATTCCGAACATACCACATTTGCGATTCATCAGGCGATTGCCATGTATGAATTCTATCTCTCCAAATAACATGAAAACCGCACACATTCTGATACATGCAAGAATGTGTGCGGTTTTTTATGTGCCAAATACCACATAGGATTCCGGTACTTTCCCCACTAAAATTGTTTCTGTCAAGAGATAAGAAAACTGTGCAGTTGTTGTGGTTCGGTAAAAGGGTGCAGCTGCCTGCAATGTAATGGTGACTTCTGCACGAATGGTATGACAGGTTTGGTTGATGCCAACGGATTCCAGCTGACTGATGAGCTGTACCTTTGCAGTTCCAATGGGTAGCATCTTCATGGAAAGTGTTGGGCCTTTTCCGGCAAACAGCCAAATACCCGTTGCTGTTCCCAGAGAAACTGGAAATGTTTCTGCCCGAACTGCCTGTAAATCTTGATTGATTTGTGTGAGCAGTTGTGCTTGCATACGGTTGATTTGCGTAGTTTTTGTTTCTACTGCTGTCACTGCTCCATCTGTATCATATAGCAATACTGCAAAATCTGTATACTGACTGTCTGTTTCCTGCAAAACTTTATGAATGCTCTCTCCAATCTGAACAGAAGCAGCAGATTGACATTCCTGTGCACAGACTGCCAGCACATCGGGTCGAATCCAGCGATCCAATTGCACGACACCAAATAACAATCCTGCGATCATAAAAATGCTGCAACACAGCCATGTCAGTTGTTTTCTTTGCAGTGCTGTATTTCGTCTTCTCAAAACTGCTGCTCCTTATTCAAAAAGGGCGGCTTTCATTCGCCGCCCCTTTTCAATCAAATTCGATTTGCTTTACAGCGGCTTTTCTTCGGATTCTATGCTGTCTGTTGTTGCTCCACATCCGCAGTCTGGGGAAAAGTCCCCCATGCCATTGACAGAGCCGGGAGAAAACTCTTCTGCCGGAAACCGAATCTTATCAAATACCGCACACGGGGATTCTGTATCTGCTCGGCATTCTTTCGTTGGAATGGTATATTCGTATGTTGGCACTAAAATCGTGACGGGGCGGAACAATTCTACTACAGAAAATAGTCCCAACGTCATAATCACTGTTCGAATCGGAACGGCACTGCTGCCCTCTGGAGCAGGCGGACAAACCATTCCAACCCTTGTTTCTAATGCGATTGGTTCTACCACTTGAACGGCAGCCGTTGGTAGGTTTACGCTCTCGCTGCATGCTTCTCCGGAAGAGCAGGGCTTTCCATTACTGAAAAACGTCTTGCTGCTGCTTTCTCCACCATAGAGAATCACATTTTTTCCAGCATACGCCGTTCCAGTCAGCAGCGTTGGGCTGCCGCAGGCACGTTCATATGCCATCAATTCTACCCGAAATGTATACGTCAAATCAATGGAAAAAAAGCCCCTGTTAAACGGTACTGGCTCGATATTCATACAGATGTCCGATACCTTTACACATCGGCTTTTTACCAGCGTGACGTTGGGGGGAAGTTC
>OJNJ01000993.1_pt1 | contig 16574 bp, 7 predicted proteins | sample 1597491 | NCBI WGS metagenome assembly OJNJ01 (sample SAMEA2452132, study PRJEB22498) | human gut metagenome | biome: human feces; feature: human gut; material: feces | place: Australia | collected 2012 | reverse complement strand
TGGAGCAAGAGGCGGACGGAATGTATTTTAAAAGCGGTGGTGGCATTACTTTCAAGAGTGACGCCCGCAGTGAATATGAAGAAATGAAACAGAAAATATATGTGCCTATTTATTGAAACGATACAAGTACGTGACGGTAAGTTGCAGAACCTTGCCCATCATAACCGTAGGATGAATGAGACGAGACAGGCGGTTTTCGGAATGACGGATCAACTGGATATTCTGGATTATACAGGGGATTGCCCTGAAAGCGGTTTTTATAAATGCCGGGTAGTTTATGGCAGAGAAGTATGTGAAGTGGCATTTTCCGCTTATACAATGAGAACTGTACGTTCACTCCGGTTGGTCGGTTCGGATACGATTGATTATCGCTACAAAAGTACGGACCGGAAGGAACTGGAAGTATTGTATGCCCTGCGTGGCAATCAGGATGATGTATTGATTATCAGAAATAATCTTTTGACGGATACTTCCATTGCTAATGTGGCGTTAGAAAAAGAGGGAGTCTGGTATACACCGAGGACTCCCCTATTGAAAGGCACAAAACGTGCGTTGCTGTTGGAACAGGGAGTACTGACGGAATGTGATATTCCGTCAGATGAGATTTCTTCCTATTCACACATCGCTTTATTTAATGCGATGATTGATTTTCAGTCTCTGGTTCTGGAGATTAACCGGGATACGGTTATTCGTACTTGATACTATCTACCGGATTATTTCTTGCTGCCCGATAACTGTTCAGGCATACTGTGAGCAGGGTGATGCAGACAGTGAAGAACAATGGAAGCAGGAAATGAAGGATACCAATGTGTACATGGTAAGCAAATTGTTGCAGCCAATAATTCATCAGATAGCAGACCAAGGGTACAATGAGTAAAAACGCTATACCTATGTAGTAAAGGAACGGGCGATTGACAAGCCATAATATTTGCCCGAATGATGCACCGTGAATCTTCCGAATTCCTATTTCGCGTATACGTTGCTGGATAGCATAATGGGTGATGCCGAACAATCCGAACAGTGTGAGGAACAAACTGATTGATGCATACATCAGCAGGATGCGGGAAAAGTCGGTGACTTCCTGATTATTGGAGATCAGTACCTGATAAGGGTCTTCATAATTGAATGGAGTACCGGGGTATTTCTTCTCCCATAATCCGCGAAGATGATGGATAACTGCTGTGCGATCTTGTTCGTCAAACCGTAAGGTCAATGTGGTATAGCTATCTTGTGGCATTTCGTGCAGGATCATTCTCAGTGGAAACACATTGTTTGTGAGCGAATATTTCTTGAAATCTTTCATGACACCGATAATAGTACCTTTCTCACTCTTTTCGGGCACGTATTTAGAGATAGGTTGTCCCATCGGGTCTTCTCCTTCGGGCACAAGATAGCGAATGAAGGACTCGTTGATGATGACCGGCACAGAGGTACGGAGTAATAAATGGAATGTTTGTTTGGCATCCAGCAAGTCGAAATCATATATATTCAGGAAGTCCGGACAGTTTTCATAAAGTTCAAGCATCAGAAGGTCATTCTTCTCACCATTTTGGCGGGGAACGGCCATACTCATGGTATAAAGGCCTGATTGGGAAGATACAACAGACTTCACTCCGGGGATGGATTTAATGTCTTCTATCCAAGTAGATAAAGGGGATTGCCGGGAGTCGCCGATTCCAAACTCAACGATTCCTTTGTAGCGGCTTCCCTCCTGTTTTATCAGGTCCATCTGGCTACGGATTATCATAAAAGCACTTAGCAGTCCGATAGAAATCATGAATTGTAGGGTGACCAGTGCCGCTACAATGCGCTGTTTCTTACGACCTGTAAAGAAGCTGTGGTAACGGCTTTCGGACAAGGTCTGTATCTTCCGGCTCATGTATTCTGCCGGAACAACGGATAGAATGATGACAAACAGCAAGATAACAGGGAATACCTGAACGGAGAAAAGATAGGAGAACGACAGATGCGCGGATATTGTTGCATTGAATACTGCTAACAGGTCGCTCATCAACAGAATGGATAACAAGAACGCTGTAATCACCATTAGGAAAGTATCGGCAAAGAGTTGCCAACGGATTTGACGGTGGCTTGCACCTAAAAGGCTTTCAATGTGCAAGGTGCGTATTTGTTTCAATAAGCGTGAAAAACTGAGGTTGATATAGTTGAAGCAACCTATGAACAAGATTAATAAAGCGGATAGCAGGCCGACGCTTAACAGGGCCTTCTGCCGATGCTCGATACACTGGTTGCTATCTTGTGTGTTAGTGGTAAAATAGGATTCCTGTAAAGTCTGGGTACGATAATACCCTTTGCCTAATAAAGTAGGAAGCTCGGTTGTCTCGAAGCGTTGGCGAAAGGCGTTGAGGTCTGTTCCTTCTTTGAGCAGTATTGAACAGGTAGTTCCTTCCGGACTTTTGAGATGCTTGAGCAAGTCTGCCCGCAACATGCTTTGTGATGGTAGACGGAAGACGGCGGCAATACGGTAGGCACTTTCGCTGGATTGGGGGATCTCCAGCAGCTTGCCGAGACAGTCGGTGGTACCGAAACAACGTTCGGCCAAAGCTTGACTGATGGCAATGGTTCCCGGGTGAGTCAATACTTGTTCTATTTTTCCTGCAAAGGTTTCGATGGGGATAAACTTGGGCAATGCGCTGTCTGCCGATAGCAGGTTCAGTTCGGAATATTCTTGGTCGCCCACACGGATTTTTGTGTGAGTGATAGCTTGTGTGCGTAATGAAGCTTCTATCTCTGGGAATTGTGAGATGATTTCGGGGACAGATTCGTGGTATACGAATGTTCCCTGCATTTCTTGTTGCGCGAAAGGTAGTGTTTGTGTCAGCCGGAGGATGCGGTCACGGTTGGGGTTGTTATATTCGATGTTGTATTCGTATAGGACGAAGGCTGTCAGTAGATTGGTGCAGGCGATACCGATAACCAGACTGACAAGAGAAATAGTGACGAACAATTTATTTCGCCACCAGCTACGCAGGACAAACTTCAGAATGTACATGTTCTTTTAGTGATAATATTAATAGGTTTTAGCTCTATCAGGAAGCCTGAAGAGTTTACATTATATAGTGCCGGGAAACCTGAAAGGGCTCGCATTTACAGTACAGAAGCCTGAAAGGCTTACATCATATAGCGTAGGGCATCGCCCTACGTAATAAGTATTCCCATTTCTGGGCCCTGAAAGGGCGAAATAAAATAGTACATCTCCGATTTCGTCCTTTTAGGGCTTAAGTAAAAATGTGTATAATATGGGTTACAGACTCACCTCTGTCACCACCTGTCCGTCGAACAGATTAATGATACGTTCTGCAAAACCGGCATCGTGCTGCGAGTGGGTTACCATGACGATGGTGGTTCCTTCTTTGTTCAGTTCATTCAGCAGTTCCATCACTTCCTTACCGTTCTTAGAGTCCAGATTACCGGTAGGCTCATCGGCAAGGATCAGCTTTGGATTGGCTACTACGGCACGGGCAATGGCAACACGTTGCTGCTGACCACCGGAGAGTTGTTGCGGGAAGTGTTTGCTTCGGTGTGTAATGGCCATGCGTTCCATCGCTGTTTCCACGCGACGTTTGCGTTCGGCGGAAGGAATGCCCATGTAGAGCAACGGTAATTCGATGTTTTCGTATACGTTCAGTTCGTCAATCAGGTTGAAGCTTTGGAATACGAAACCAATGACCCCTTTACGCAGGCTGGTGCGTTGTGCTTCGGTGTATTTGGATACTTCCTTTCCATTGAGGTAGTATTCTCCGCCCGAAGGGTTGTCGAGCAAGCCGAGGATATTCAGCAATGTAGATTTACCGCAACCGGAAGGTCCCATGATTGCGACGAACTCGCCTTCTTTCACTTCGATGTTCACATTGTTCAAAGCCCATGTCTGTACTTCTTCGGTCTTGAAGATTTTTTGCAGGTTTACTGTTTTAATCATAATAGTGATAATTTTAATTAGTAATATTGTTTATTCATTTTTTATTATCTCGGCCGGATTGATATGCATGATCCGGTAAATTTTGTATGCGGTGGTGAGGAATATCATCAGGGCTACACTGAAGAATAACAGAATTCCCCAATCCCAACCCTGTATACATTTCACTGTACTTTCGCCTGTTGATAGCAGCATCAGTCGTACCAAAGGATAAGCAACCGCAAAAGCCAGCAGGAAAATCACCAGATAAGCCTTACCGAATATACCGGCAATGATCCGTGGGGTAGCTCCGTTGATTTTACGAATGGCTATTTCCTTCTGTCGGCTGACCGTATCCATGGAGATGGCCGAATAGATGCTCAGTACAACCAATAGTATACTTACAACGGCCAGGATTGTCATCGCCACTTGTGTCATATACATTGATCCCATCATGGTGTGTTTATTATCGGCCAGGGAACGGACTTCAAGAGGCAAAGTAGTGGGTACGTACTTCCGACAAATATCAGTAATACGGTGGACACTCTTGGCAGCGTTCGCATTCGGTGCCAGTTTGAAATAGAAACATCTGAAGCGATTACCGGGAAAGAATGCCGAGCCAATGGTATTTCCTCCCCGGATTTCTTTATAGAGCGCTTCGAAGGTACCGATGATTCGGTAACTTCGACCTTCAATCTCTACTCTGTCTTGCACGCTGTCCTTATCCAGTTGCAGTCTGAAATCCTCACTGACATAGACGGTGCCTTCCGCTTCTTCACTCACTTCCTTTCCCTGTAACGGGATGTTCAGGAATTTGAAGTAACTCGGAGATCCCTCTGCTATGGCAATCCAGACTTCCGATTGGTCGGCTTTCTTATAGGTGCGCATAAAATGACTTCCACTTCGCAAATCATCTGTCATAGTCAGTGTCTCTATACATTCCGGAAGTGCCCGAATATCAGACAATATGGGATTTAGATTCTGCCACATGCGTTGGGTATTCACTTTCAGGGAAATGATATTCTCTTCTTCCTCGGATGTAAGCGGACTGTATGCCCGACTGAACGTTTCGTGCCACACCATATTGACACCAAGCGTGCTGCCCACAAAGAAAATGGCAATGCCTAACTGCAACCACATCATAATTGAACGGAAAATATGACGGCTACGGTTATTGTTGATTTGGCTGATTATGCTCACTTGCCGTAAACGGCGGATAGGAAACCATATTACGAGCATACATATCATCAGAAGTGCAATATATATATGAAACTGTACAACGTAGATAGATGACAAGGGTAAATCGGGCATATCATGGCTTGGAATGTATATTTCCGCAAGATTTATCATGAGTTCCGTTAGAACCAGAGATAAAAGAAATGCAGTGGACATCATCCAAAATACTTCAGTGAAAAGAAGCAGGAACAGTCCTTTTATCTCGGACCCCATACACTTGCGAAGCGCCACTTCACGCTGACGGTTATAGAACATCTGAATGATGAACTTAAGGAAATTAATCAGCCCTGAAACCAGGATAAGTGAGGCTATGAACAGTATTAGAAACTGCACCATTGTCAGTTCCTTGTCCTGCCTCATACTGAACGCGGCGTAAGGGTGTACGGTGTCCTCATTCCGTTGCCACGTTATGGACTGTAAACTTTTGTTTAGCATTTCCATCGTTGCCTTAGGCGATAGATAGGCTTCTACACTCAAGGCGTCATTAGGCGTGACTTCATAGGAGAAATAACAATCGACTTTGGGGTCTTGCAGTCCGTTATCTTCCACTACATTTACGACTTTAAAGCTCTGTATTGTATTTCCCGCTATACTTTGTGGGTTAGCAAGGCGTATGGTTGTTCCAATAGGATTTGCAGTGCCGTACGCTTTACTTGCAAATTTATTGGATAATACCACTTCATCAGGTGCTTCGGGAAGTCGGCTGCCATGTAGCAATTTTCTGTTGTTATAGGAGAAAAAGTTACTGTTAACCCCTCTATAACCTATCAGAAAAGGTAAATTACGTTGTTCGTTATCAATGACTTCTATTTCCGTTGAATTGTTAAAGGATTGTATGGTCAGGCATTCTAAACCACTGATAGATTGCTCTTCCAGTCGCTTTATTTCATGGGTTCGGAAAAAAGGACTTTGTTTCTGGCTGACTGTTATTCTTATCCGTCGCTCGCTGTCAGGTAAGTTTTCAAGTTTGGTCCATTCCTGCATGAAAAAGCATACAAGGGTATAGCATACGATTCCCACTGCCAGGCAGAGGGCTGAAATGAAACTGTGAGTCTTGTACTTCAGCAGATTTCGTAGAGCAACTTTCAAATAATGTAATATCATTGTTCTTATTCGTTTTTAATAACTTCCGCCGGATTGGTCCTTGCTATCCGCAAGATACGGAAAAGTATTGTAAAGCCTGTAATGAAAGTAACAATCAAGAATATACAGAGCCAGAATGGCAGACCGCAATCAAAGAATACCGTATACATTTGTCTCCATAACATCAATACAACATATATAAGCGGGAATGCAACGATGGCACTACACAATAACAAGATAATATAAAGACGGGCAAACAACAGGATAATCTGCGGAACATCTGCCCCGTTTACTTTACGGATAGCAACTTCTTTCTGGCGTCGTTCTGTATCGAGCGTGATACTGGAGTACACACCTAACAGTGTGATAATAATGCTGATAACGGCAAAGAACAAAATAATGTCTTTCAGATTGTACTCAAGAGCCTGCGAAACATGGATATCATCTAGGAATGTTTTAGCCTGATAAGTTATATTTTCAGGAAGCATCTCGTGGTAGACTTTCTCAATCCATCGGGCTACTTCCTTTTGCTGGCCCGGATGACTCTTTATGTAACAATGGCCTATATAGACTGAAGGATCATAAGGCAGGAAAGCATATCCACTACTTCGGTTATATACATCGGCCTGAAAAGGTGCAGATATTCCACAGACTGTGTAGTCGGTATTACCGCTATACAAGTTCATACCGATTACATCTTTCTTCTGTATCTGCTGCCAGACATTATCTACCACAATATCTTTTTCCGTTTGAGGAAGTCTTCCTTGTTCTATGGGAATATTCATGAAAGAGAAGAAATTGGCGGGTACAGCCATGACACTAATATCAACCCAGGAGTTCTCATTTCCCTTTTCGGTCGTTAATCCATTGCCCGACATACCTTGCATATAACCGATATCTGATAACAGAATCTCTTTCACTCCGGCATGTTGTTTAAAACGCTCTATCAATGCCAGCTTTTCCTCATTCTTCATAAAGGGATAGTCCAGGGGAATACTAAGAATCTCCGACTTTTCTTTTTGACTTAGTGTATGAAGCAAACTATTGGCTGTTTTTTCTGATTGCAGATATAAAGCGGCTGTCAGCGATACGAATACCCAGCAAATAAAGAACTGGATGCCTAGTATAAAGTTACGTCCCCATTGCTTCGCCCTGCGTTTATTGCTTCCGTAAATGCCTGTTTGTACTGAAATTCTACGGATGCGAATGGAAACAGACATACATATAATGACGCAGAGTATGATAAGAAGAACGATATATTGTAGAGCGTGTATTAAAAGCGTTTCAGTGGTAAAGGTCATTGCAATACCCGGTAAAGAGAAATTCATGTGATTCCCCAATAACTCTATGCCTGATAATACCAGTATAGAAGATATGGATATGACGATCAATGACTGTGTGAACAGCAAGTAGAAAAGTTGTTTCCAGTTGCATCCTATCATTTTCATGATACTGTATTCCTTGGTGCGATTGAAGAAAGAACCGATAAGGAAATGGAAAAAGTTAATCAGTCCTACTAATAATATCAGGGTACCGATAATTCCGGTCACTAATCCCAAATAGGAAGTGCCTTGTTTCTTTAATGTGGCTCCCATGCTATTGGCAGTGACAGTGTAAGCTTCACCATACAAAGTATAGGTATAGTCTCTTTGGAAAAATTGCTTTTCTAAATCGGTACATGTAGTTTGTGGTGATAACAGTACGTAGGTATTTGCTCCCGTCATGTTATGCCGTTTTGGACTTTGTAGAAGTCCTTCACTATCGTTTACGGTCAGCATATCTATGTTTTGCATGAAATCCAAACTATTGTTCAGAGGGATATCTTTCATTACTGCTTGAATGGTATAGACGATACCTCCTGTTTTCGGAGTGCTTTCAGGAGAGGTATTGAGCCTTCTCATGAGGGTCATGTGTTTGCCGATAGCACTTTCTGCATTACCGAATATTTTAATGGCCATAGATTGGCTCAGGATCACGGAGTTAAGAGATTGACTTGCCATTTTCCAGTGTCCTGCTACCATTTCCTGAGTGAAGATTTTATTGTAGCAAGTATCTATTTCAATCGTTTCAAGTTCATAAGGCAGCGTCTTTTCCGGAGATAACTCTACATAATAAGGACGTTCACGAGGATAGGTTACGGATGAAATGGCTTCCGTTTCTCCCAAAGACCATGTGCGCAATTCTTCGGCCAGAGGAACCGGAGAACCGGAAAAATATCTGTCTGCCTTGCCGTCATAGAGGTTTAACTCTGCTATGCGATCGTGATTAGCAAAACAATGGTCTGTGCTTTCTACAAAGCGACTGCAATATATGCAGACACAGAAACAGAGCAAACCTACTGCCAATCCGATGATGGAAATGATGTTTTGTGTCTTATGCTTACACAGGTTTCTGAATGCTATTTTGAGATAATGGAATATCATGGTATATTTATTTTAATAATAGGTTTCAAATCTTATGCCAAACTTGTAATGTATTGTATATTAAATATGTACATGTGAAAATAATATTCAGATAGTGTGCTATACTGCACATAAGCAGTGCGAATACGCACCATTTATTCACTCTTTATCACTTCCGCCGGATTCTGCCGTGCAGCCTGCCATACGCGCCAGCCGATACAAAGAATTATAATAAATGCGGTGCCAATGAATATCACGCAATATATCCATGCGCTTATATTGGTTTGTTCTACGTAATCTTCCAACCAACGTTTCATCAATACGTATCCTAAAGGAAAGGCAAAAATAGAGGCAACGACTAATAAAATCGAATATTCTTTTGCAAACATGTAAAGTATATTTTTCATTGTGGCTCCATTCACCTTACGAACGGCAATTTCTTTGCGACGTTGTTCGCAACTGAGGGTTACAAAAGAAAATATGCCAAAAGCCGATATTAGGATACAAACTGTAGACATAACTCCCAATACCTTTATGAGCGAGTTTTCCGATTGTATCTCTTTTTCATACTCTTCCTCAGCATCAAGCAGGATATAATGTCTGCCCGGTAATTGGAGTTCCATAATGGAATCAACATTTTGTTTAAGTTCTTTCCATTGACCAACTTCGTATTTAACTATAATATCAGTTTCACAACACCAAGGACCTTTGGTGTCGCCGGAGTGAACATTCTGAAGAAACATCATTGAATGTATAGGTACAGTAGGAGCAGTATTATGAAAGTCTTTTACGACACCAATAACTGTATACATGCCTATCTTCATGCCTAACGGATGTTGCACTCCAAGTTTTTTAACCGCTGTTTCGTTAATCAGTATTCTGTCCGTATCATCCTCATTCAGCATTTCTCCCTCCTTTAGTTTTATTCCATAAAAACGTACCAGTTCCAGTGTGTGATACATAATGTTAAATGCAACAGGAGCATCTTCTTCTTTCTTATCATCCCAATAAGAGAAGACTCCTGCAACATTTCCTTTAAAAGGTATGAGGCTACAGGCATTAAGCAAAGTTTCATTTACAAAGGGCATTTTTTTGATTTCATGATTAACTTGTGCTAATTCTCCTTCTGATGTATTCCAACAAGTCATGGTTGCAATACCTTTTCTTTCGATGCCAACATCTGTATTTCGTAGAAAATGAGTCTGTTTTATAAGCACAGTTATGCTAAAAATGAAAAGCAAACCGATGCTGAATTGAAGTATAAGGGCGAATTTGCGGAATAAATGCCGATTTCCTTTAATAGTATTTTTATGTTTTAAAATAATAGGAGATGCCATACAAAGAGCCAGGATGCTTATGATTACAAAGTACAGCGAGGCTTCAGTATAAATATTTCCTTCTACCTCCGAATACTCTTTAAAGGCTTCGAAGGAGAGTTCTATAAAAAACATACCCAATAAACCGGAAAACAACAGGATAAGCAAAAAATCTATAGTCAGCATCAGATACAAATGACTCATAGATGATCCGCAAAACTTCCTAAGATTGATTTCTCTTGCACGTATATGCAGGCGGGAGGCGAATAAGAATAAATAATTAATCAGTGAACAAAAAATAACGAGTCCGCCTATAGCAGCAAATAATTTCAAATAATGAATCTGTATAGCAATATTTTGAGGTCTGTAATGATATTCCATAATAGGAACCATACCGAGATTTTTGCTGATATCCGTTCTACCTTGGTTGTTTTTTATTTCTATTTTAGCTTCTGCTAATTTTCTTTGGAATGCATCCACATTGGTTCCTTTACGTAGCCGAATAAGAGTTGTATAGTTTTCCGTTGTCGGGTCAGGCGTTTGTATGAGATTACCAAGGAAGTCATACGGCAAATTTGTATGTTTGCCAAATCCGGATACAACTGCACAAATAGTTTGCCGTTCATTGACTTTCTTTCCTATTACGGATGTATGTCCGTAAAGTTTTATAGCTGCCTCTTCGGTGATTGCTACTTTATCAGGAAAATATAGAAAATCAACACTACTTCCTTCCTGAATTTTAACATTAAACATTTTTATGAAGGAAGAGTCGATACGGGCAAGGGAGACATCCGGAGCTTGAATACTGTCTATTTGCATTCTGCCATAATCCCATACGCATGATGATTCTATTTCCGGAAAATCCAGTTTCAGTTGCTTGTGTACTGCGTAAGGCAGGCGGGATGAAGCAAAGATTGTATTTTCGTTTTCAACAAGATTTTTTCGGCCGACAAAATATATTCTATCTGCTCCCTCATGGAAATCGTCATACGTCATTTCATAATGTATCCATAAGGTGGCAAGTGCGAAGCAGGTGAAACCTACTGCCAGACCAAGGATACTGATAATACTTTGTGCTTTGTATTTCAGTATATTACGGAATGCTATCTTAAAATAATGTTGTATCATAGTTCGCTTTTTTTTATTCACTCTTAATTACTTCCGCCGGGTTCTGCCGTGCCGCCTGCCACACTCGCCAGCCGATACATGCAAAGATAATTATGGCTATGCCACCGGCTATGACTAAATATATCCAAGCATTAATTGTGGTCTGTTCTATATAGTTTTCAAGCCAGCGTTTCATCAGGACATACCCTATCGGGAATGCGATGGCAGCTGCAATAAGGAGCAGAAGTATGTATTCCTTTATAAACATAATTAGAATATCCCGAATTGTAGCTCCATTCACCTTGCGTACAGCTATCTCTTTGCGTCTTTGCTCGCAACTCAAAGTAATCAGAGAAAAGATACCGAAAGCAGCAATAAGTACACAAACCATGGCAACAAAGCTCAATAACTTTATCAGTGCATCTTCGGACTTGAGATATCCGCCATACTCTTCTTCTGTGTTGTATAATCTATATCTCACTTCCGGATACTCCCGGCTGAATATGCTGTCTATCCGGTTTTTCAGTTCTTTCCATCTGCCATCATGAAACTTGATTAAGATTTGCCCTTTTCCTAAAGAAAATCCTATACCCTTAAGAATATCCACTGCAACCAAAGTATAGGGTTGCACCGGTTCTGTCGGTGCCGTGATGTGGAAGTCTTTAATTATGCCTACAATGGTCCATGTTCTGCCCTTCTGGTAAAGTTTCTTACCAATTGGGTCGCTCATTCCAAGTGCTTTTACGGCCGATTCATTAATCATTATGCTATTCGTTTCTGTTGGCTTTACTATCTCCCCTTCCAGCAGTTTCAGATTGTAGAAGGACACTGTCTTTTCACAATTCCACAGACATAGCATATCTATACTTTTCGCCGCATCTTCTTTTCCGTCCCAATTGTCGAAAGTTTGTGAAAAGCCTGATGATTTAGGCAATAGGCAACAATGTCCGGTCACTACCTCCCTTGTACATGAGAATTGCCTGATTTTATCAGCAATGGTTTCAAAATCATTGTCCGGATATAAAAGATTGATGGAAGCTATATTCTTTCTTTCCCATCCTAAATCCACATTCGTAAGAAAATAGATTTGCTTCATCATCACTATTATGCAGAACGTGACAAGAATCCCTATCACCAATTGGAATGCAATACTTACTTTACGGAGTGCGTACTTGTTTCCGCTATTCCGGATGTGCGACCGTCTGATGGCGAATGGTACTAACAGAAGTAAAGACAGTAAAAGGATCCCTGCAAAATAGAGAAGTGATTCTCCATAAATATTTCCGGATACCCCGGACAGTTTCTTAAAGGCGGGTAAAGCCGTCTCAACAAAAGCCATACCCAATACACCGGATAACAATATGATGTATAGGTACTCCACAGAAAGTAGAATAAAGATACCTCCGATGGAGGAACCGCATACTTTGCGCAGTTCTATCTCACGCCCGCGTATCCTCATGCGAGTGATGAACAGAGAGAGATAATTGAACAGGGAACAAAGAATCACTAAACCTCCGGCCACGGAAAATAGTATCAGATAATAGAATTGGAAAGATGGGTTCCTGTTAACCGATGAATAATGATACTCGTCGAGTGGTATTAGCCGGATACCCTCGAACACTCTGTGGGGATCTCTCGGATCGGCTTTTGTTTCATTTGCAGCAAGTTTCTTCTGAAAGGCTATCGGATCAGTCCCTTTACGTAACTTGATAATGATTTCGAAACTTCCATTATTCCAATCATTCTGCCAGCTGCGAAAGTATTCTCCCTGTCCCCAGTAACCGAATGACAGATTACTGTGATTGAGGCTTGAGAGAATGGCACAAATCGTCAGTGTATCATCATTGTAGTTTTTAACTTCTTTGCCCAGTACATCCGTAGAACCGAACAATCGTATAGCTACATCTTCTGTTAAGGCTATCTTGTCATTGGAATACATAAAATCCCTGCTTCCTGTTAGAATGGATATATTGAACATCTTCATGAAACAGGAGTCTGCCTGTATACTATTGGTTTCTACCGTACAATCATTTGTTTTAAGATCTACTTTTTGTCCCCATCTGGTATAAGCGCATGCAGCTTCCACCTCAGGAAAATCGTTTTTCAGAACAGTCGATGCCGGGTATGGCATGGAAGTAGAATATCCGTTTACTCCAAATACGCTTTCTTTGCAAAGAATATACATCCGGTCGGCTCCTTCGTGGTAGGCGTCATACGTCATTTCATAATGTATCCACAGGTTGGCAAGGGCGAAACAAGTGAAGCCTACTGCCAGACCAAAGATGCCGATAATACTTTGTGTCTTGTATTTCAGTATATTACGAAATGCTATCTTAAAGTAATGTTGTATCATAGTTTATATTTACTTATCTGTTGTTGATTCTTGATGACTTTTATAGGATTCTTAATACTTAGTTTTCAAATCTTATGCCAAAGATATAACTAATTGTTTATTAGATAGATATTAGCTTTAAGATGTAAATGCAGTGTGCTATACTGCACAAAAATAGTGCATATTCGCACATTGTCTACATCGCACTACTCAATTATTGGAAAGGTTTTCAAAGAAGAGAGAATATATTGGGGATGTAAATACTAAAGGAATATAGTATTAAATGTAAAGTTATTTGTTTATAAGTTATAGAAAACTTCTTTCACTTTTCTCTCAAAATTGTATATTGAATAATTTCGTAATAAGGAGCAATATTTTACGGTTTGTGATTGTATATCAATGCGTTATATCTTTTAAAAGGAAAAAATAGGGGTCAAAATAGGGTCAGGGTCACCTATAACCCCGAATCCACACAACATATGAAGAAGCATTTTAAGGTGATGTAAAGAAAAATATGACTCTTAGTACTAATGCATTGAAATTAGTCCCGTCTACACTGGGTAATCTGCCGATGCATCTTCCTTCCCTCCTTAAAAAAGAATGTTTCGTAGCACGTTCTCATTTTTTGGGGTTTTAAATGTTTGCATTAAGCAGAGAAAAAAGACACGGACTAAAAAGAAGTAGCCAAAGAGACGGACCATATTTACTTCCTGTTTATTATTCATGTTTCGCAAGTAGCCTGAAAGGCTTTCATTATATAGCGTAGGGCATCGCCCTACGCTAATTATACATCCCTATATCTGTGCCCTGAAAGGGCATAACCGGATATTGCGCCCCTTCAGGGCTTAAGAGGAGAATCCGGCACGTAGGGCGATGCCCTACGCTATATAGTGAAAGGCTTTCAGCCTACATGCGAAACTTTAGTTTATTATATTTACTTGATCAAGAATTGTCCGTATTGTGCAAAATGCTGTCATATTAAATCTATGGAGAAACACTCTTTTACTGGATAAGAATAATTGATAATATTTTAATATTCAGCGGTTTATGTGTTTTTATTTGAAAAAATAACTATCAGGCGGGGTTATAAGTGACCCTGACCCTATTTTGACCCCTAAAATAGCTTTCAAAAACTTTTGCAAAGCCGTGTTTATGTTCGCTTAATTTATCAATATGTATCTTGATTATCGTTTATCGTCTATTGAAAAAACACAGATACATCTTGTGAAAAGTATAAATGTAGGCGATAGCAAGCAATGTGATTATGCAAAATAAGCAATCTTGCAGTGTAGGACATTGCTTATTTTGCATAATCACATTGCTTGTCAAGTTATAAGCCCATACGTTTTTGTTATAAGCTCCGTTTATTCACTCTTTATCACTTCTGCCGGATTTTGCCGTGCAGCTTGCCATACACGCCAGCCTATACTGAGAGTAATCACTATTATAATGCCCATAAATATGAGGATGAACGGCCACACTCCTATATTCACTTGACGATTGTAAGTTTCAATCCACTGTTTCATGATAATATAGCCGACCGGGAAAGCTATCAGTGAAGATATGATCAGAAGTAAAGTATATTCCTTAAAGAAAATCTTCAGAATATTGCCGATTGTAGCCCCATTTACCTTACGGACGGCTATCTCCTTCCGCCGCAGTTCGCAAGTCAATGTGACCAGGGAATAGATACCGAACACGGATATCAGAATACAAACCAATGAAGAGAAACTCAAAAGACCGGATAATGCATCCTCTGATTTCAGGTATTTGTTGTATCGTTCTTCTTCACTATCTAAAAAAAGTTTGCGGTCGGGAAGTTCCGACTGTTGCATCTCCTCAATGCGGCGACGGCATTCCTCCCAGGTTCCCGGCTTATATTTGAAAAGCACAAAACAACGCGGCCACATATATTCCGATTTGTTTGTATTGACAAATACGGTGTGTGGCAAATCTTTTGCGGGAGATTTGTAAGCACAGTCTTTTATTACTCCTATTACGGTCATAGGCGTCACTTCTTTATTACAATAAAAGATGTGCTTTCCAATTGCTTCTTCAGGCGTCCAGCCCATAGTCCGGGCTGTTGTCTCTATAATATTGACTTCACGGATATCCGATTTATCTGAAACCCATTCTCCTGCCAGCAATTGCATATTGTAGAATTTGAAGAACTCTTCTCCTGCCAGAATTTCATCTATACCAAGTGGCTTTTCAATTGTACCATCCAAACCATCCCATGAATCGACATTAAAAGCAGAGTAGGCACCCATGCTGATGAGTGGCCAGTAAACGGGTCTCACCACTTCGGTGACCATGGGTAATGCCTTTACTTTTTCTGCCCACACATTCATGTCTACATTCATCCAGATAGCCAAGGATGCCCGGTTCTGATACTCCATTCCCGTATCTACATTACGTAAATGATAGAGTTGCATTTGCATAATGGTGGTACAGAAGATAAATGCTATACAGACAACCAGTTGTACTACAATGCTTCCCTTGCGACAAATATGTCCTATGGTGCTTGTGTGTGGGCTATGTATCGTGTTTTGTAGCGAATGGCGGCGGAATATGAAGACAGAAAGTATAGCAACGATAAACGCCAATATGGCCATCCCTGCTATGTATATCATGCAATTATTGTAAACAGATATGTCTGTATCAGCAATCATGGAATAGCATAATAACCAGGGCTTTAGCAGTTCTATGAAAAACATCCCCAATATTGAAGCCAGCAGGATGGTAAATAAGAAATCGGTACTGAGCAATGCCAACAATGAACCTTCGGAAGCCCCGTTTACTTTACGCAAAGCCATCTCACGTTTGCGGGAGCGGAAGCAGTCCATATAAATCGTCAGATAGTTTACTAATGCACATAGAATAATGAGTATTCCTGTTACTGAGAAATAAACAATATAACGGAATTGCACAATGAGTTCATCTCCACGAACAAATTCATCCGCATAGCGTAATTTAGTGATAGGTTCCAGATAAAAACGGGTAATTCCGGTTGCATTAGTATACCTATTCCTTTTCAATTCTTCAGGGAAATTCCGGTTCATCTTTTCTAAAAGTGCGTGTGTGTCAGTTCCATTCTTTACCTTTATCAGCAGTCTATAGTGGCTGTTATCCCATGAAGTGTCATCACTGCCCATCCATCCCATAAAGGAATATTTGAAATT
>OJNJ01000990.1_pt1 | contig 16597 bp, 10 predicted proteins | sample 1597491 | NCBI WGS metagenome assembly OJNJ01 (sample SAMEA2452132, study PRJEB22498) | human gut metagenome | biome: human feces; feature: human gut; material: feces | place: Australia | collected 2012 | reverse complement strand
ACTGGTAAACGTGAAATGCCGGCATTGAATACTTCTTCGTTGCCTGACCTTATCTTTACCTTGTTGTTCTTCTTTATGATTGTAACAACGATGCGTGAGGTAACATTAAAGGTGCAGTTTACACTTCCGCAAGGTACTGAACTCGAAAAACTGGAGAAGAAATCACTGGTAACATTCATTTATGTAGGGGAACCTACACAAGAATATCGCGCGAAAATGGGTACTGAAAGTCGTATTCAGTTGAATGACAGTTATGCTGAAGTGGGTGAAGTACAAGACTTCATTTTTCAGGAACGTGCGAGTATGAATGAAGGCGATGCTGCTAAGATGACTGTGTCTCTGAAAGTAGATCAGAAGACAAAGATGGGTATTGTTACTGATGTAAAAAATGCTCTTAGAAAATCTTATGCTTTGAAGATTAACTATTCGGCTACGAAACGTGGTGAGAAATAATTAGTTAATTTAATATATAAAAAGAAAGGGTGTCCAATCTGTTTGGATACCCTTTCTTTTTATATGCAAATGTTACATTGTATTGGAATATAGCCACTTTATATGTTCTTAAATAGAAGCCTTTAAGATAAAAAAGAATAAAATAATTGTAATTTGGTATGATAAAATTCACTTTCAATAGGAATTATATATAATTTTGCGACTGTTTTTTATTATTTATAATATAATTAAAATAATTTTGATTGTGAATAAGTTAGTTGCAAAGAAGGTGTTTCTTTTGTTGGTACTAGCGTGCGCAATGTTAGTGACGGTAGAACCGATTTACGCAAAGAAGAAAAAAAACACGAAAACTACGAAGAAAGAGTCTCCCTACGAGAAAATTTTTAAAGGGAAGAAAGATGAAGTGAAAAAAGGAGTGATAACTCTTCATAAGATTGAAGGAAAAATCTTATTTGAATTCCCTCTTACCCTTCAGAATCGCGAGATGCTTCTAGGATCGACAGTTTCAGAGATTAGTGACAATGGAAATGCATTGGTTGGGCAAAAAATTAAAAAGCCCCTGCACATTAAGTTCGCATTACGCGATAGTGTGATGGAGATGCGCGAAGTGAGTAACTTTGCACGTCGCCCGATCTTTTCTACGAGTAAGGATGAGTCCATAAAACAGGCAATGAAGAAAGGAGTCGGAGAGCCTGTAATGGAAGGATTCAAAGTGATGGCGTATAATGCAGATAGTACAGCTGTAGTATTCGACATGACGGATTTTCTGGTGAGCGATAATAAGCGCAGGCTATTTTTGACCCTTATGGTAAGAAGACAATGTTTGGTGCTTGTGTGCGCCGGGCAACTTTCAAAAAAGAGCTCTCTTATGTCGATCAGATAAAATCATTTGATGATAACATATCGGTAACATCCAGTTTAAGCTATTTGCAGGATTTACTTTATATGGGCATTGTTGCAATTGCCTATCAGGAACCTGTTACGGTAAAAGTAAACCGGTCATTTGTTTTGCTGCCGGAGACTCCCGAAATGATGCCGCGTATGGCTGATCCGCGCATTGGCTATTTTACTTCAAATAAGGAAGAGATTGCTGATGATTATGACGGAGTGAAAATGAATACTTATGCTAATAAGTGGAATGTATATCCTAAAGATGTAGAAGCTTACAAGCGAGGAGAACTTGTTGAACCTACGCAACCTATTCTTTTTTATGTTGACGATGCTTTCCCTGAAGAATGGAAAAAGGGTATTCATGAAGGGGTGTTGGTATGGAATAAAGCTTTTGAACGTATTGGCTTTAAGAATGTAATGCAGGTGAAAGACTTCCCGAAAGATGATCCTGAATTTGATCCGGCTAATATAAAGTATAACTGTATTAATTATGCTCCGATCGGAATCGCGAATGCGATGGGACCATCATGGATTGATCCCAGAAATAGTCAGATTATTAATGCCTCTGTATTTGTATATCATGATGTTATCCAGTTGGTGAATGATATGCGATTTGTGCAAACGGCACAAGTTGATCCAAGAGTGCGAACTCCCAAACTTCCTCAGGATGTATTGGACGAGAGTTTGCGCTATATCATATCTCATGAGGTAGGTCACTGTCTGGGATTGATGCACAATATGGGATCTTCTTTTGCTTATGCAACAGAATCGTATCGTGATCCTGTGTTTATGCAAGAGCATGGCACTACTCCGTCTATTATGGACTATGCCCGTTTTAATTATATTGCACAACCCGAAGATAAAGATGTATGTCTTACTCCTCCAGTATTAGGTACTTATGATTATTATGCCATTAAGTGGGGATATACAGTATTTCCGGAGGCAAAAACTACTGAAGAAGAGGTTCCTTATTTAGAAAGCATTATTAAGAGTAAAATGGGGGACTTGGAATATAGATATGGGAAACAACAGTTAGGTTATGGTGTTTTTGATCCGACTTCTTTATCGGAAGATATCAGTAATGATGCTATGAAGGCAGGTGCTTATGGCATCAAGAACCTGAAATATATATTAGGCAATTTCAATACATGGCTGAATGATAAGGATCCCGATTTTACCTATCGAGATCATCTTTATGATGCATTAGTTTCGCAGTATGTGCGTTATCTGAATAATGCCTGGGCAAATGTGGGTGGTTTCTTTATCAATGAACATTATGTCGGTGATCCGTATAATACATCAGAAGTGATTCCTCATGATATGCAGAAGCGTGCTGTTCAGTTTGTTTTGAATGAATTAAAGAATATTGACTGGATAGATAATCCTGATGTAGTAAAGAATCTGACTTTTGACGGTTCAATGTCCCGTTCCATCCTGAAATCGATGAGTAAGAAGATTCTGAATACAAAACGTGTTTCATTGGCTGCTTACCGTGATTCTTCGGCATATTCTCCACAGGAGTATTTAGATGATATTTATACCATTTTATGGGAATCGACTATTAAAAATGTGGAACCAACCGAATCCGAACGTATTTTGCAGACAGAAGTATTGATGGGTATTATTCGTAATGCTGACCCGCTGACAAAGAAAGACGAGATTGATGAAGTCTTGTTCGCGGATTTGAAACAAGCTGCCCAGACAGGTGCTTTACAGTTGCCGGCTAATACGGATTTGCCTCTGTTTCAGCTGTTTGAAGTATATAAACATTTGACAGAGCAGGGAGATGCAGATTGTTGTGTAGATGCAGGACATTATTACCAGACTGCTAACGCAATGAAAAAGATAAATGAATATGCAGGCTTTGACTATATCTATTATGTGCTTAATACTTCCAATAATAATCAGAATCATCTGTATTTTGATTTATTGACGCGTATAAAGAATATAGTGGAAAAGCGTAAGAATTCAGGTTCCTATGCAACCCGCTCTCACTATGAATATTTATTGTCTATCATTAATGACTTTGAAAAGGCAAAATAAAAATTGTTGAGTGATGAAGTTATTTATAGTGTTATTGACCGGGGCTTTTATGTTAGCTACCGGAACTTCTGATGTTTTTGCCAAGAAAAAGGAGAAAGTGCAAACGGAAGCAAAATCGGATACGGTTCGGACTGCTTCTAAAAAAAGGAATACTCAATACCCACGTTTGTTTAAAAACAAAAGAGTGGTGACGAAGAAAGGGCTTATAACGATCCATAAGATTGATGATAAACTTTATTTTGAGTTTCCAAAAAGTTTGTTAGGACGTGAATTTTTGATGGGTTCTTCGATCTCGGCAACTAGTGATAATACGAGTGGTCTTGTCGGACAGACTATGACTACTCCGTTGCATATCCGTTTCGCTATACAAGAGGATCAGGTGTATATGCAGAATGTAACTCCCGTTTCCCGGATGGATGTATATAGTAATCAGTCTGATATCAGTAAGGCAGTAGCGAAAAGTAATATAACGCCGGATATGGAGTCATTCAAGATTGCGGCTTATAATATGGATAGTACAGCAGTGGTGTTCGAGGTGACTAAGTTCTTTCTTGCTGACAATAAACGTCTTCCTCTGTTTGACCAGAATAGTTCCTCTTTGGAGGATGAGAAATATGGTCAATTGGAGTTGAAAGCGGTGTTGAAAAAGAATCTTTCTTCCATCAGAAACTTTTATGTCTTTGATGATAACCTGGAGATCAATCTGGATATGAGCTTTTATCAATCTTTGCTTGCCAGTAAGAAGGAAGTTAGAGGAGGAAATGTGCGGGTGAAGGCTGTTTATTCAATGCTTTTATTGCCGGAAGAGACAATGGTTTGGCGATTGGGCGATCCCCGGTTAGGGTATACATTTACCAAAAAGCAGAAGATATCAACAGAGAAAGACGGTACGGCCTTTTCATATTTGCAACATAAATGGAATCTGTTGCCAGCTGACGAGGAAGCCTATCGCCGGGGAGATCTGGTTGCTCCACGGAAACCGGTGGTGTTCTATATCGATAGTGATTTTCCGGAAGCCTGGAAAAAAGCAATAAAAGAAGGAGTTAACTGGTGGAATGAAGCGTTTAAAATGGCTGGGTTTAAAGATGCTGTTCAGACTGCGGATTTTCCTGCAAATGATACGACGTTTTATGCCGGAAATTTGAAGTATTCTTGCATCCGTTATGTTCCTGTAAATCTCTCAAAAACTCAGAGTAAAGTTTGGGTGGACCCTCGTAGTGGAGAAATTATTAATGGAACTATTTTTGTCGGACATGATATAGCTAAGACAATAGCCAGTCAACGTTTTGTTCAAACAGCTCAAGTTGATGAACGTATGCGGGGGATACAATTGTCGGAAGAGGTTTTATTAGAGGGTATCCGGCTTTATGTGGCTCGTGAAGTAGGCCATTGTTTAGGTTTGGCAGATAACGCTTCCGCGTCGGCCGCATTTTCTGTAGAATCATTGCGTTCACCTGAATTTACCAGGCAGAACGGTATTGCCTCTTCTGTGATGGATGAGCTTCCTTATAATTATATTGCTCAACCGCAAGATGGTAAGGCTGATTTCATCCAAAATAAGTTGGGAGCTTATGACTTGTTTGCGATTCAGATGGGATATATGCTCGTTCCGGATGCGAAGACACCAGAAGAAATCCGTGAAAAGATAATGAGATGGGTATCTATGAAGTCAGGAGATCCGGTTTATCGTTATGGAAAAGCGCAATATCAGGGTGCAGAATACGATCCGAGTGCGCTCGGAGGTGATTTGGGTAACAATGCTGTTAAAGCGGGAAAATATGGAATCAGTAATCTGAAATATATCTTGGGGAATATGGACAAATGGGTGGAACAACAAGATTCGGACTACCGTTTCCGTATTCAGATCTATCCGGAGATAGTTAATCGGTATAACCAATATTTGATGTATGCTTTTCGAAATGTAGGAGGATTTTATTTGTCCGAACATATAGTAGGCGATCGTAATCAGGCTCTGTCTGTTGTATCTAAAGCGCAACAACGTGAGGCGGCTCGTTTTGTGATGAACGAGTTGTGTAACATGACTTGGTTAGATGATTCTTCCATCCTTCGTAATATGCCGGTACAGACGCCGGTTTATCAAAAGCTGATTAAGAATTTTGCAACAGCTTTGGTGGCTACCAAACGAGTGTCATTGGCTTACTACAAAGATAAGAACAGTTATTCTCCTGAAGAATACCTGAATGACATTTACAGTGGTGTATGGGCATCGACTTTAAAAGGAAAGTCATTGAATCGTGCAGAGATGCTACTTCAATATGAAGTGGTGGCCGCTATCTTGAGAAAGTTGCAGTTGCCCAATCACATGGAAACTACAGGTCGTGAAAAGAAAGGTAAGAAGATTGAAACGTTGTTGCAGTCTGTCCGGCCTGAAGTAAATACAGTTGGAGGATTCGGACCTTTGGGATACATCACCAATTTATCTAATGATAATCAGCTGCATTTGTATCATGGGTTGTTGATCCGTATTCAGAAGTTAATGGAATCGCGTTTGAATTCCGGTTCTGATGAAACAAGGATGCACTATGGACAGTTGCTTGAAAAGATAGAAGACATACGTAATTGGTAAAATAATAAGAAAACACGATATGAGACGATTTTTGATCATTTGTCTGGCTGCGGTATTTACATTGCCTGCTGCAGACGCAAATACGATTTTCTGGAAAAAGAAAAAAGATAAAACAGAAAAGAAAGAGAAAAAACTCAGTAAATACGAAAAGCTGTTTAAAGACAAGAAGGTGGAAACCTCTAAAGGTTTGCTCACTTTACATTTTGTGGACAAGAAAAAGCTGCTCGTGGAGTTCCCAGTTTCACTTATGGGACGGGAGTTTCTTTTAGGCTCCAAAGTGGTAGAAACATCTGATATGGGAAATGGACCGGCAGGAACGATGTCGTATACTCCCCGTCACATTAAATTTGCAGTGGTAGACAGCACACTGTATATGAAGGAAGTTAGCAGAACAGGACAGAATATGATATTCTCCAGTTCGGCGAATCAGAATATGCAGGAAGGACTGAAGAAGAATTCATTATCAACCATTGTTGATGCATTCACTATTGCTGCCTTTAATAAGGACTCTTCGGCCGTTGTAGTGGATATGACTTCCTACTTTGTATCTCATACGGAAAATATGAATCCTTTTTCAAGTGGTAAACGTACAATGGAATATGGATCGGGCAGACAAGCTGTAAAATTCAAGGATGATTTGTCTTATCTGATGGGAGTGAAGGCTTTTGGAGATAATGTTTCTATTATTTCTAAATTGACTTACTTAATGAATTTAAGTGTGGGTGGACAACTTGTAAGTGTGGATGAACCTGTTAGCATGACAGTAAACCGTACTTTATTGTTGCTTCCAGAAAAGCCGCAGATGCGTCCGCGTTTAGCCGATCCCCGAATAGGAATAGGGACTGTAGCCATGGAAAATATGGGTACGGAGGTAGACGGTTCCAGAATGGAACACCGGATGAAACGTTGGAATCTGGAGGTATCGGATGTTGATAAGTACAAACGTGGTGAACTGACGAAACCGAAAAAACCGATTGTCTTTTATATGGATCCAAACTTCCCGGTAAGCTGGAGAGCAGCTGTAAAAGCAGGAGTAAATGACTGGAATAAGGCTTTCGAGGCTATCGGTTTCAAAGATGCTATCCAAGTGAAGGATTTCCCGAAAGATGATCCGGATTTTGATCCTGACAATTTAAAGTACAGTACGATTCGTTATGTTCCTACCGGAGTGGTGACGACTATGAAAGATGCATCATTTGCTGATCCTCGTACCGGGGAAATCATGAATGCTTCTTTATATCTTTATCATGATTTGCTGAAGTGGAATAATATCCAGCGTTTTGTACAGACTTCCCAGGTTGATCCGGATGCGCGTCATCTTCGTTTGCCGGATGATTTGATGAGTGAAACGCTTCGTTGTGCCGTTCGCCGGGAAGTGGGTTTTGCTTTAGGATTGATAGAGAATATGGCAGGTTCTTTTGCTATACCGACAGATTCTTTACGGTCGGCTTCTTATACGCAGAAATATGGAATAACTGCCTCTGTGATGGATGAAGTAGGTTTCAACTATGTGGCTCAACCGAGTGATAAAGGAGTGATGCTTTCTCCTAAATTGGGAGTGTATGACTACTATGCTATTAAAGTAGCCTACAAACCTATTTTAGAAGCACAAACTGCACAGGAAGAGAATAAGGTGGTACGCCAGTGGATTAGTGAGAAAAGCGGTGATCCGATGTATCGTTTTGGAACCAAACAGTATTTGCTGACTACATTCGACCCATCGGCTCTTTCTTTTGATTTAGGAAACGATGCGATTAAAGCCAGTACATACGGTATTAATAATTTGCGTTACATTGTAGCTCATATGCATGAATGGATGGATGCGGAAGATAAGAATTATGATTATCGTAATATGGTATTTCCGTTTATCGTACAGCAATTGAGAGGATATTTGTTTAATGTATATCGTAATATCGGTTCATTCTATTTGAATGAGCACTTTGTTGGTGACGCTAACGCAACTCTTACCGCAGTACCCAAGGATTTGCAAAGAGCTTCTTTAGATTTTCTGTTTACTCAACTGAAGGATTTGGAATGGATTGATGATGAAGACGTCATTAAGAAACTTTCATTCTCCGGTTCACAGGCCCGTAAGATTCTGAAGAATTATGTAGTAAAGGAAAAGAATGTGATTACAGACTTATATCAGACTAAGCGTGTTTCGTTGACGTACTATCGTGATCCGTCTTCTTATAGTCCGAAAGAATATATCGACGATTTATATGAATTAGTATGGCGTCCGACAATGGAGGGACGTTCGTTGACGGAACCTGAACGTATCATGCAGGCTGAATTCTTATCGAATGTGCGCAACAGTGTAGATATAAATGGTCAGAAGAGATGGTTCGGACAATACTATTTGTCGGATGATAACACAGACAAAGTAGGAGCTTTGGACGAAGAGGAAGATGAAGAGGCTGAAAGCGCAATAGAGGAACAGGGTTACGGCTCTCGTGCTGTCATGTATAATATAGCAACGGATAATCAGAATCATTTATGGTACGGTACTTATCAGAAATTGGCAGAGTTAGTCAAGAAACAACAAATGACTGGAGATGAACAAACGCGTGCCCACTATAAATATCTATTGTTCTTGATGACTCGTTCCTGGAAAGATGCCCCTAAAATTTAAATAAATCACATACATTATTTTGCATAAATAGAATATACAACACGAATTATGAAAAAAGTATTTCTTTTTTCCTTGTTATATCTTTTGTCGGTAGTTACGGTGGTAGCTCAACAGAAAGATAACAAGCAGCAAGTACAAAAAACAAAGGTTGAAAACAGTGAAGTACCATCAGGGTACCGCGCTGTTTTTGGAAAAGTGGTCGATCAGGAAGGACTCCAACTGATTGGAGTGACTATTCGTTTGAAGGGTACCGATTTTGGTACTACTACGGATGTTAACGGAGAGTTTAAACTTTTTTATCCCGTTCGTAAGCATCCGGTGATTATTGTTTCCTATATAGGAATGGTGACAGAGGAAATCAGTTTGGGAGACGATGCGTCTAAAGATAAGGCGCGTGTTATTAAGCTGAAAGAAGATGCTGTGATGACTGATGAGGTGGTAATTACCGGTTACTCTAACATTAATAAGAAGAGTTTTACAGGTAACAGTGTGCAGATCAAGAAAGAAGATCTGTTGAAAGTTTCTAAGACGAATGTATTCTCTGCTTTGCAGGCATTCGATCCATCTTTCCGTATTCAGGAAAATAGCCAGTGGGGATCAGACCCGAATGCTATTCCGGAACTTTATATCCGTGGTCGTTCAGGTATAGGTATCAAAGAGTTGGATTCGGAAACTGTTTCTAAATCCAACTTGCAGAATAATCCGAACCTCCCGTTGTTCATCATGGATGGTTTTGAAGTTTCAGCTACTAAATTGTATGACCTTGACCCTAACCGTATCGAGAATATCACAATTTTGAAGGATGCGGCTGCAACAGCCATGTATGGTTCACGTGCAGCAAACGGTATCGTCGTTATCACTACTGTTCCTCCCAAACCGGGCAAGTTGCAGATCGATTATAGCATGACCGGAACTTTGCAAATGCCGGACTTATCTGATTATAATCTGATGAATGCCTCTGAAAAACTGGAAACTGAACGGTTGGCCGGCTTCTATATTGGCAAGGATGCCGGTGAGCAATATACGCTCGACAGAGAATACTACGGTAAATTGCAAAATGTAAAACGGGGTGTTGATACGGACTGGATTTCGCAACCGGTTCATTCTGTATTCAATCATAAGCATAGTTTGTCTTTGACCGGAGGTACGGAAAATCTGCGTTTCTCTGTGGATTTGAGCTATAACAAATCTGATGGTGTGATGAGAGGCTCTTATCGTGACCGTACAGGTGGAGGTTTGGCTTTAGATTACCGTATCGGTCGTTTACAGGTGCGTAACTATGTTTCTTATTCGTCAACACGTTCTAAAGAATCACCTTATGGAAGTTTTTCGGATTATACAACTAAACTGCCGTATGATACTTTTCGTGATGATGATGGTGATTATGTGACAAAAACAACCGAATGGCATAATTTGGGTATGGACAATCTGGCCAATCCTTTGTATGAGGCTACATTGAAAAGTTATGATCGTTCTAATGCGGACGAATTCATTGATAACTTGTCTGCCAACTGGTATATTAATGATCACTGGCAAATTAAAGGACAGTTTGCATTAACTAAAAGTTATTCAGAATCTCGTCGTTTCCTGGATCCGTTGTCTGCAAAGAATACAGACGTATTGAGCAGTACGAATAAAATATCCGGTGAATTGACTACCAGCAGTGGTAATTCCTTGTCTTGGGATATGAATGCTTTCCTTGCGTATAACCGGACTATTAAGGAACACAATATCAATCTGTCGGTAGGTATTAATGCCACCTCTTCGAGTGGCACAAGTACTTCGGCACGTTATATGGGTTTCCCCTCCGGCGACTTCGATTCTCCTAACTATGCACAAAAGATCTACGAAAAACCGGATTGGAGCGATACCAAATCACGACTGTTCGGTGCGTTGGCTACTTTAAACTATAGCTATCAGAACATTTATTTGCTTGATGCTTCGGTTCGTAGCGATGGTTCTTCTGAATTTGGTTCAGATAATAAAACCGCTTTATTCTGGTCGTTTGGTCTGGGACTTGCTTTGCATAACTATGAGTTTATAAAGAAGTTGAGTTTTATTGATGAATTTAAAATTCGTGGAACTTATGGTTCTTCCGGTAAAGTAAACTTTGAGCCTTTTGCGGCAAAAACCGTTTATGAGATTAATGGTGATGAATGGTATGAAACCGGAATGGGTGCCAATATGATAGCGATGGGTAATGTGAATCTAGGTTGGGAAACTACTTACCAGACAGATTTTGGATTTGAGTTGGGTTTGTTAAAACGCTTGTTCTATATTTCGTTTGCTTACTATAATAAACGCACTGTAGACTTGGTGAATGATGTGACTATTCCCAGTTCTACCGGTTTCACTTCTTATAAAGACAATGTTGGCGAGATGCAGAACCGCGGATATGAATTTAATGTACGCAGCAATATCATTCGTAGACGTGATATGCAGCTTTCATTATTTGCCAACTTGGGTCATAATGAGAATAAATTAGTGAAGATTTCTAATAGTCTGAAAGCATATAACGACCTGGTCGATCAGAAATATGCAGAACTCGGTAACTACGATGCTGATGCAGCGAAACCTTTCCGTAAATACGAAGAAGGTGTTTCTACTACAGCTATCTCCGCTGTGAAATCTCATGGCATCGATCCGGCTACAGGAAAAGAAATCTTTGAAAAGCGCGACGGAACATTGACTACTAAGTGGGATTCAGCTGATATGATTAGTTGTGGTGATACCGAGCCGGATATTCAGGGAACATTTGGTTTCAACTTCTCCTGGAAAAAATTCAGTTTGTACACTACATTCATGTATGAATATGGCGGTCAGCGATATAATTCGACATTGGTATCCAAGGTCGAAAATGCTGATATCTACAACTCTAACGTAGATAAACGCGTCTTTTCCGACCGTTGGAAAGAGCCGGGAGACAATGCTCGTTTCAAAGCGTTATATAATGGCAAGAACAGTATTGAGATAACTAAATCAACGACTCGTTTCATTGAAGACTACAATTTGTTGTCATTGAATTCAATCACATTAGGTTATACTTTCGGTGCAGAACAAATCAAGAAATTGGGATTGAGTATGCTTCGTCTGGAAATAGGTGCTAATGACCTTGCCCGTTTCTGTACAGTGAAACAAGAACGCGGCTTGAGCTATCCTTACTCTAGAAGTGTCAATTTTACAGTGAATGCAAGTTTCTAAGTTGGTCGTGACAATTATTAAATAAAAGGAAGTATATGAAAATTAAAAATATTATATTAGTTTTATGTACGTCATTGACGTTTTGTTCCTGTTCCGATTGGTTGGATGTAAGTCCTAATAATCAGGTTGATGGAGAAAATCTGTTTAACTCTGGAAATGGCTATCGCATTGCTTTGAATGGTATTTATAAGCAGATGTCCAGCCAGAATCTTTGGGGAGAAGAACTGACATGGGGAATGGCTGACGTATTGGGACAGCAATATACCAAATCTAATTTGGGAAGCACGGACAGCAATATACCAAATCTAATTTGGGAAGCACGGACTCTAAATATACGGATAAAACACTGGAACCGGTTATTCAGAGTATCTGGTCTACCGCTTACAATACGATAGCCAACTGTAATGAATTGATTAAAAATATCGAAGGTGCCGATCCTTCCATCTTTCAGGGTAAAACACTCGAGCAGGGTCTGATTCGCGGAGAAGCATTGGCGTTAAGAGCGATGCTTCACTTTGAGGTTCTTCGTTTGTTTGCTCCCAGTGTCGCAGCAGATGATGGAAAGAAATATGTTCCTTATTATGCGACTTTCCCTTCTGTATCAGAACCCTACCTGACAGTGAAAGAAGTACTGGCTAAAATAGAGAAAGATTTGGAAGAGGCACGTGGTTTAGTGCAGACCTATGACAACCAGAAAGGTTATAAGTTATTAATGACCAAAAGTTATCGTTTTGAAGGCGGTGATTTGGTAACTGATATGTTTTATGCCAGTCGTGGTTTTCGTATGAGTTATATTGCTATTACTGCTTTACAGGCTCGCGTATTTTCTTATGCAGGAGAGTCGAAAAAAGCTTATGATGCAGCATCGGAAGTGATAAATTATACCGATGATAATGGAGAAAAGATGTTCACTTTTACTGCTAATGCCAGCTTTAATACGAATCCTAAAATGAAGGATGATTTAATTTTCGCTCTTTCAAATTCTAAGGAAGTAGAACTTTTCAAGGCGTGGGATAATATGGATGAAGATGCCGGAATGGTTTCTATTGATTATGACGATTATACAGAGATTTTAGATGAAAACGCAAATGACAGACGTTGGAATGAGAGTGGAGGTATGGTGGAAATTCATAGCGACTATGACTGGTATTGTGTGATTTCTAAGAAATATATGGATGATGCCTCTTATACGGATCTTGATAAACGTATTATTCCTGTTATCCGTTTGAGTGAAATGCACTATATACGTGGTGAATATTTAGCAGAAACAGATCCTGCAAGTGGAGCATTGGAGTTAGAAACTGTTGCAACAAATAGAGGGTGTACAGCTGGTATTTTCTCATACGTTTCTACTTTAGAGGAATATCAGGAGGCTGTTTTGAAGGATGCGCGTAAGGAATTTTTAGGTGAAGGTCAGTTATATTATTTTTATAAGAAGTATAATATACTTCCTAACTCAAAAGCCAATTTTATATTCCCATTGCCGGATAATGAGATGGTTTACTAATTTTATAGATAAATAGAAGATGAAAAAGATATATTTATTTTTGACTGCAATGGTCTTGGTGCTGACTGCATGTGAGAAAGACCAGATAGGCAGATATGATTTGGGATCGTATGTCTATTTTACACAGAAAGAAACCGTATTACAGAGCTTTTCTTTTTCTTACTATCCCGGACTTACCACTCATTCATTGGAATTTGAGGTGAATCTGATGGGAGACTTGTTGACGGAGGATAAAACTTTTGAATTATATATTGATACGGAAAAGACAACTGCTACTCCGGAGATGTATGAATTGGATCTTCATCCAGTTTTTCATCAGGGAACTCCTACTGACCAGATAACAGTGACTTTAAAGAATCCGAATGATATATTGAAGGATAAAGAAGTAACCTTAGTGTTTGGCATTAAGGAAAATGAGAATTTCCAGCCGGGTTTTGTTGGCCAGCGAAGTATCACAATAAACTTTAATGATATAGCTAGCCAACCTTTATGGTGGGATAGTACTGTTGAAAGTTACTTGGGCGCGTATGATGCTTATAAACTTGATGAGTTTATCAAATGTACGGGAGTCAATGACCTGACAGGTGTGGATGAAACCTTGATTAGAAAATATGCATTAGATTTCAAGGCATATATTGAAGAAAACGGATTGGATATTGATATTCCGGTTTATTAATGAGTAAAATGAATTAGAATATGAGAAAGAATATTTATGGTCTGCTGTTATTGTCTTTGATAATGGTTTTAGGAAGTTGCTATGGCGACAAAGGAAACTATGATTATGAGGATGTAAATGAGATAACAGTTGATTTAGGAGGTACTAAATATACCTATGTTGTAGGAAATGTAGCCAGATTGGAGCCGACTCTGACTTTTGCTACGCAAGAAATTGCAGAATCAGAATTGGAATATAACTGGACATTGAACGGTGAGTTTATCTCTGACAAACGGGTGTTGGAGTTTACTGTAGAGAAAATTGCAAGTCAGGTAGAGTGTCAGTTGCGTGTAACTAACCCGAAAACAGGTCTTACATATATTGGTCGTACGGCAATGGACTTTACGCAGAAATACAACTTATATGGTTGGCTGGTGTTATCGAAAGATGAACAGGCCTCTTATCTGAACTTTATGACTGCAGCGGGTACTGATTCGCAGATTTATGAGGAACATCTAAAAGTTTATCAAGAACAAAATAGAGAAACCCTTCCTAAGGAAACATTGGGGCTACTGGAACATTTCCGTTCGGGAGGTTCAAGTAGCAATCCTTCTTCTGTCTGGATTGTGAATCCGAAAGCTGATAAGTGTGTGGATTTGGAAGGTGCTGCTTTTACTAAAGACCTTGTTCTGCCGGATGCTTTCTTGGAACCCAGTTTCACAAATAATCTGAAAGTAAAACAGATTGCAGAATTAAAATGGTTGACCGTCGTAGTAGATCAGGATGGAAAAGCATACACGCGTAAAAAGTTATCGGAGAAAGCTTTTCATACAGGCAAATTCCTGTCAACACCATTGACTTTCGAAAATAAAGAGGTAAAAGTGGATAGATTTCTGATTATACCAGAAATGCGAGCCTTGAATATGGCGTTTGTAGAAGGTGAAAAGGGACAGCACCAACGTATTTTGGCTCTAATGGATTATGACAAGCAGTCCGCAGGTAAAGTGCTTCAATTTACAGTAAAGCAAGAAGACTATGATAAGAATGGCTTTTATGATGTGCCGAAGTTGCATGATCTGTTAGATTATGAAGTTGTGTATCTGGGTTATGCCCGTCCAAAAACTACTGGACTGACTGACGGTACGTATGTGATGACTTTGATTCTGAAAAAGGGAAGTGAGTATTTGTATCAGGAATATTCTGTCAACAAGGCTTCTACTAGCAATCAGATAACGGCTGTTCCATCCATCAACAAGCCAATTAGTTTTGGTAATTTGTTAGAAGGAGCTGTAATTTATACAGCACCTTATATTAATAATAGAACCTATTTATTGATAGGTAAAGGGAACGATCTTTATTATGTTGACCGTACAACGATAGACAGAGATGAACCGATAAAATTGAAAACATTTGATGCGGAAGTTACAGCTTTAAATGCGGAAACTTCACAAGGTAATCAACTGGGAGTCGGGTTATCCAACGGAAAATTCTTTGTTCTCTCTTTAAAAACTGCAAATTTAGGGGAGATTTTAGGAGATCCGGATAAAAAAGAGTTCGAGAGATATTATCAGATGAATGGCAGGGTATTTGATATTCGTTATCGTTTTAAATACAGTAACGGTTGGACTTAATTACAGCACTATAATGGTATGATATAAAAAATCCCGGTAGTCATTGGAACTATCGGGATTCTTTTTTAATTGTCTTTTACTCCATATACTTCTTTATGTATTCTCCTTTTGATTGTTTCAAAATCTTTTTCACAATCCAATTCTCCGTGTACCATTAAATACATGGGGAGAAAATCATCTCCGGGCTTGTAAGGAGGCTGGTAATAGTCTTTTTTCCACAGTGTAAAGCCTTGACGTTGATAAAAACAGATACGTCGTTTTGCCATTTCCTCTACCGGACGTTCTACTTCCAATACAATCGGGTGTTTTAAATAATTGCACAAATATTCCAGTGTACGTTTTCCATAACCTCCATTTCGTAGAGCAGGATTGGTTGCAAAGTGTTCTACATAGTAGAAACTGTCAAAATCCCAATAGGTAATGAAGCCAACTGGCAGCTCATCATCAAAGATGATGTTATTGTGAAAGTTGCCTGTACGATCAGTGTACTCGCGTAGTTGTTCCAACTGGCGGTATTCTTCCGGTGGAAACGAATCAATTAGAAGCTCTTCCATGAATTTGTAATGTTGTAAATCCGACGTACTAATTGGTTGAAGTCTAATCATGAGGTTTGGGTTTTAAGTTTGATAATAATATAATTGTATCTGGTTTTATTTTTTGTTGAATATTCACAATAGGCTGTCATCAATGATTGTATTCGATTAAGGAACATAAAACTCAATCATTCGGCGGATGGCACGTTGACAGACCGGACAAAACTCCGGATATTCGTTTGTTTTCATGCGACAGTCGTAGGCAGGGCGATAAATACCTTTGGCTGAATAGCCGCCTCCTTCATATACTCCCACCGGATATTTCTTCTTTTCAGCAATAGGGGTAGGGATCGGAGCACCTGACGGAAGCATATCTTTCCATTTGGAAGCGAAGTTCACCCGTGTTGAAATATTTTGTTCCCACGGTTCGACATCCAGCGGATAAGTATCTGTCATCACATCAT
>OJNJ01000989.1_pt1 | contig 16600 bp, 14 predicted proteins | sample 1597491 | NCBI WGS metagenome assembly OJNJ01 (sample SAMEA2452132, study PRJEB22498) | human gut metagenome | biome: human feces; feature: human gut; material: feces | place: Australia | collected 2012 | reverse complement strand
AAGAAAATATAGATATCTTTGATTTTGAATTAAATGAAGAAGAAATGAAACAAATTTCATTATTAGATATGGGATATTCAGGATCAAGAGCTAAACATTTTGAACCTGATTTTGTAAGAATGGTTTTAAATAATAAGATTCATGATTAATGCACTTACGTGCATTTTTTCATTATTAAAACTAATTTTATCGCTTATATTGACAATAAATTTGAATTAAGTTAAGATAACGAAGTAGAAATAAAGGCAATGAATAGACAAGTAATAATAGCCCTTCATTCAAAGAGAGTCTTGGTTGGTGGAAAAGATAATGAAACTATTATGAATAAAGACTAGGAGCTGCATCTTGGATGTTTTGATAAGATGACGTAAGCCACGTTATAGGCAAGACTATTAATAGATAGTTATTGAGGTTAATAGGGTGACCTATTGATGAATTTGGGTGGTAACACGATTTAGCTCTCGTCCCATGGGATGGAGAGTTTTTTATATTTTAGGAGGAAATTATGGAAGAAAGAAAATTTAGTGAACAAGAACTTGTTCGTAGAGAAAAAATGCAAGAACTTATTGATAAGGGGATTGATCCTTTTGGTCAAAGATTTGATGTAACTGCTTATTCAAAAGGTATTAAAGAACAATATGGTGAAAAAACTCATGAAGAATTAGAAGAAATGGCTGTAGAAGTATCTGTAGCTGGTAGAATTATGACTAAACGTCGTAAAGGTAAAGTATGTTTCATGCATATTCAAGATAGAGATGGACAAATCCAATTATATGTAAGAAAAGATACTATTGGTGAAGATGCTTATGAAATCGTTAAAAAAGGTGATATTGGAGATATTATTGGGGTTAAAGGTACAGTATTTATGACAAATACTGGAGAATGTTCAATTAAAGTAAGTGAATATACACACTTAACAAAAGCATTACGTCCTTTACCAGAAAAATTCCATGGTTTAAGTGATATTGAAGAAAGATATAGAAGAAGATATGTTGACTTAATCATGAATGAAGATGCTAAAAAAATTGCGTTTACAAGACCAAGAATCATTCGTTCAATTCAACATTATTTAGATAGTAAAAACTATGTAGAAGTTGAAACACCTGTACTAAATCCAATCTTAGGTGGAGCAGCTGCAAGACCATTCGTTACTCATCATAATACATTAGATACTGATTTCTATTTACGTATTGCGACTGAATTATCTTTAAAGAGATTAATTGTTGGTGGTATGGATGCTGTTTATGAAATTGGACGTTTATTTAGAAATGAAGGTATGGATAGAACTCATAACCCTGAATTTACTACAATTGAAGTTTATAAAGCATTTAGTGATCTTGAAGGAATGATGGATTTAACTGAAGGTATTATTTCTAATGCAGCTATGGAAGTTAATGGAACTTATGAATTAGATTATAAAGGACATCATATTTCTTTAGCTCCAGGATTTAAACGTGTTTCTATGACAGAAGCTATTAAAGAAAAAACTGGTATTGATTTCAATGAACATATGTCATTTGAAGATGCTAAAAAATTAGCTGAAGAACATGGTATTGAAGTAGAAGCTCACTTTGGTTATGGACATATTATCAATGAATTTTTTGAAAAATATGTAGAAGAAACAATTGTTGAACCAACATTTGTATATGGTCATCCAATTGAAATCTCACCACTTGCTAAAAAGAATTTAGAAGACCCACGTTTCACACAACGTTTTGAATTATTCATCTGTGGAAACGAATATGCTAACGCATTTACTGAATTAAATGATCCAATCGATCAATATGAAAGATTTGCTGATCAATTAAAAGAAAAAGAATTAGGAAATGATGAAGCAAACGAAATGGATTTAGATTACGTAGAAGCTCTAGAATACGGTTTACCACCAACAGGTGGAATGGGTATGGGTATTGATAGATTAGTTATGTTATTAACTGGACAAGAATCTATTCAAGAAGTTATCTTATTCCCACAAATGAAGCCAAGGAACAAATAGTACAAATTTATACAAATTTAAATAACCGCATGTAATCAATGTTTTTTAGGTTTATGTATGCTTATATACTCATTTAGAGTTATTATAACTAAGGTATATAATGTGTCGAGAGTGTGTCGCGGACACAAAAAGAATACAAATTTAATTAAAAGGGCATGTAAATACTATGAAGAAAAGTATTTATGTGCCTTTTATTTTTTATTTAGCGAATAGCTGAATGTCAATATTTATTATTAAATATCATATATAACATATAAATAGATATGTGAATAAATATATATCAATTTGCATACACAATTCGGCATGCTTGGGAGAGAAAAGAAAGGTTTGATAAACATGAAAAGAGATCAAACAATAGTTATAAGATTAATAAAAGATGAAAAGAATCTTTCTATTGGTATAAAAAAATTTATCGAAACGAATGTGGAGTTTTTATAAAATTAATTCTTTAGTATAAACTTGAATATTACAAGTATAAATGCTATACTCTACTTGTAAATTGGAAATCAAAATGCATCAAACGAAAAGGTAAGGATTGGCAGATCCTTACCTTTTCTAACTTTTAGAGTGGTCTAACACTAGGCTAGTTATCGTTTAAAATAGTTGTCTAACCATTTGCAAATGTAATATGTAAGAACACCTGCCGTGACAGTAATAATAAAATTAGAAATCAAAATACATCACCCCCTTTCAAGGAGGACGATAACAAAGTTATTATATCAAACTATGTCGAAAAAAGAAGTGTGTTAAAAAGCTGTCAAAAAGTTCCAATACAATGGGGCTTTTGTTTTATCAATAATACTAAAAAACAAAATTTTTCATAATGTTATTTAAAGTTGACAAATTGCCAAGAGTAGTTGATTGTGATAAATTTTATTGGTTTTTATAATACTATTAAAAACTTAGAAAATAAACGTGAACTTTAACAAAAAACTCATAGAACTACGTAAATCGAAAAGATTATCACAAAATGTACTTATAAAAGGCGTTGATGTACAAGATGTTAGAAATAAAATTTAAGTGAAAAGCAATTATCATCTATTTATATGGATTCTTTACTAATTAATGAGTTAAGTGGAGAAGAGTTTGCTTGTGCTTCAGGAAACATGCATGCCTGTGGCCATGATATCCATACAGCTATGTTATTAACGGCAGCAAGAATGTTAAAGGAAGATGAAAATCATTTACATGGAACAGTAAAATTAATGTTTCAAAGTGCTGAAGAAATATTTAAAGGTGCCAATGATATGATTGAACATGGAATCTTAGATCATCCAAGACCAGATGCAGCTATGGCTTATCATATGATGATAGGGAAAAATCAAGTGGGTACTTATATGTATAATGCAGGGGGCATTATGATGAACTCTGTTGATGAATTTAAAATAACCATCCATGGAAAAGGAACACATGGAGCCTATCCTCATCAAGGAATAGATCCTATAAATATCGGTGTACATATTCATCTCGCTCTACAAGAACTTATTGCAAGAGAAGCAAATCCTCAAGATATATGCACACTTACAATAGGTATGTTTAATGCTGGGAGTGCAGCTAATGTCATACCTGAAAGTGCAATTTTACAAGGAACACTACGAACAAATAATGTTTCTACAAGAGAAAATTTATTAAGTCGTATGAAGGAAGTATGCCATAAAATTGCAGAAACCTATCGTGGAACAGTTGAAATTGAAATGGTTTCTACAGTACCACCACTTATGTGTGATCCACAGTTAACTTTAGAAATGGTTGAATATATGTCACAAGTAGGAATTGAAGGATTAAAAGAAATTCCTAATAGTACAGCAACGGCATCAGAAGATTTTGCTATTATTTCTGAAAAAATACCGACAACTTATATGCTTTTAACGGCTGGATTTATGGATGAACGTGGCGATTATCCTTTACACCATCCTAAAGCACAGTTTGATGAAAATGTTTGTGTTATTGGTGCGGCATGTTTTTCATATTGTGCAAGTCATTGGCTAGAAAATCATAAAAATAGGACTTGATAACTTTTAGAAAATATATGTAAAAGATATGGACTTGTGCATTAGGGGACTAATGTGCTATACTTTATTTGCAAGTCGGAGAACAATTGCATCAAAACGAAAAGGTAAGGATTGGTGGATCCTTACCTTTTCTAACTTTTAGAGTGGTCTAACACTAGGCTAGTTATCGCTTAAATCTTTTGTCTAACCATTTGCATATGTAATAAACTAACACACCTGCCACGACAGATACTACTAAGTCGGAAAACAATTAACATCACCTCCTTTCAGGGAGGACGATAACAAAACAATTATATCAAATTATGTTGAAAAAGTATGGTTGAACAGTAAAGTAAATGGATAAAAATAGTATTTTATAAACTTTTAATTTATGCTTTTTTTTATGCCTTTTTATTTATTGATTACTTTACAAATTTGCTAATGTCGTCTGTCATATTAGCAAGAATGTAAAGTTTAAATCTATCTTGACATAAACCAAACTTTAGGGTTTACAATAAATGTAGGTTAATTTAGAGAGGATAAAAGGATGGAATATAGTAAAATTGATAAACTTAATGTCAATCCTTCATTATTAGGATTTGGCTGCATGCGTTTTCCTAAAAAGGAAGATGGCACTATTGATGAGGTAGAAGCAGAAAGAATGTTAGATTATGCTATTGAAAGTGGTGTGACTTATATTGATACAGCTTATCCTTATCATGATGGCGAAAGTGAACCATTTATAGGTAGAGTTTTAAAGAAATATAAAAGAGAAGATTTTTATCTTGCGACAAAGTTACCAATGTTTAAAATTGATTCATTGGAACAAGCAAAAGAAATCTTTGAAGAACAAATGAAAAGACTTGATGTCGATTATGTTGATTTCTATTTATTACATGCTTTAAATAAAGATACATGGAAAAAAGTTATTGATTTAAATATCATTTCTTATTGTGAAGAATTAAAGAAACAAGGAAGAATTAAAAACTTTGGTTTTTCATTCCATGATGATTATGAAGTATTTGAAGAAATCATTAATTATCGTGATTGGGATTTCTGTCAAATTCAATTAAATTACATTGATACAGATATCCAAGCAGGAATGAAAGGATACAAACTTACAGAAGAAAAGAATGTACCATTAGTTATTATGGAACCTATTAAAGGCGGAGCTCTTGCTAGCCTTTCAGATGATATTGAAAAAGTCTTTACTGACTATAATCAAAATGTTAGCATTTCAAGTTGGGCTTTACGTTTTGTGGCTTCACTTCCAAATGTTAAAGTTGTTTTAAGTGGTATGTCAACTTATGCTCAAGTAGAAGATAACTTAGCTACTTTTAAAGATTTTAAACCATTAGATCAAGATGAAGAAAAACTTGTAGAAAAAGTAGCTAATATGATTAAAGCAAAAACTAAAAATGGATGTACAGGATGTCGTTATTGTATGCCTTGTCCATTTGGAATTGATATTCCAGGTAACTTCAAGTTATGGAATGAATATGGTATGTTAGGTCTTAAAGATACAGCTAAAAGACGTTATACAAATCTAGGAGATGCACAAGCTGAATTTTGTAAGAAATGTGGTAAATGTGAAAAACTTTGTCCACAATCTATTAAAATCAGAGAAGATTTACAACGTGTCGTTCAAGATATTAAGAACTTATAAGAGAATGGCGTTATGTCATTCTTTTTTTTGTATTATGTTTTAGTAAAATAAATAGTGATATGTATGGTATGATGTATTTATAGATAAAAGTGAAACAGGATATACGAGGAGACAACTTATGAAGATAAAATATATGGGGAAATTAGATCCAGAAACTAATCCACTTCCAACAAATAAGCTTAAAGAAGGGGCTATTCGATTTAATGAACCAACGGATAGAAAAAAACAGAATATACAAACAAGTATTGTTACTTTTATTATTATATGTATTATGTTTGTACCAGAATATTTAAATGTTCTTTTTAGAGATGTTGATTCTATGGATTTATCAAATCTTTTTAGCTATTTTATACTCGCAAATATTTTATTAGTTCTTTCAAAACTATGTCAGTTTTATTTCTATAAAGAAATTTATATGTTTAAAATACCACGTGTTGGTTTTGCAGGAGTATATACAACAGAGTTTACAAAGAAAAAATATATAGCTATCAATCTTATTCCTGATATTTTATTTGGTTTAGTTCCTTATTATATTTCATTAACAAAATGTAAGTTTTTTTTAGGAATGGCCGCTATGTTTGTTGTTGCAAATTCAGCAGTAGATTTCATGAATGTATATCATGCATTTGTAGAAATGCCACCGGGTTCAAAAACATTCTTATATCAGTTCAATAATTATTGGTATTTACCAAAAAAAGATAATAATAACTAGGACGAGGGAAACAGTATGATACTGTTTCTTTTTTATATGAAATATGATGGAATAGAGTTGAATCTTTAAGATATCATAATATAAAATTAAATTATTAAAGAACTTACACAAAGATTACAAATGAAGAAAGTATATTAAAGATGAAGGGAGGTATTGTTATGAAGATACTACTTGCTGAAGATCATGATCATTTAAGAGAAATACTAGAAGATTACTTAGTAGAAAATGACTATGAAGTAAAAAGTTTTGATAATGGAGAAGATGCTTATTATTGCTTTTTAACAGAAAGTTTTGATCTTATTTTATTAGATGTAATGATGCCTAAGATGGATGGATTTACTTTATGTCAAAAGGTACGTGAAAAAGAAGAAACACCGATACTTTTTATTACAGCCAAAGTACAAGAAGTTGATCAATTAAAGGGTTATGAATTAGGTTGTGATGATTATATTATTAAACCATTTTCCTTACCTGTATTACTTGCTAAATGTAAAGCTATTACAAACAGAAAACATTATCAATTTTTAGAAAAAGGTATATTAAAGTTAAATACAAGAGAAAAACAAGCATATCTTAATAATCAAAATTTGAATTTAAAAATAATAGATTATAAAATATTAGAATATTTTATAAAAAATCCAAATCAAATCTTATCTAGAGAACAGATTTTATTAAAAGTGTGGGGATTTGATTATAAAGGACAGGAAAGAAGTGTTGATACACATATTAAAATATTAAGAAAAGCCTTGGGACCTTATCAAAAGGGAATAAAGACAGTGATTAAACAAGGTTATTGTTTTGAAACGAAGGTGTTTGAAAATGGTTGATTTTTTAAGAGCGTTAAGTATTGTTTTATTATTAGGCATGTTTTATCTTGCCTTTAAAAATAAGAAATTTAAAAGATTTTTATTAATTGAAAGTGTGTTAATTATTGTTTTTATTATAGGTAGGCAGATGTACACGAGTAATCTTAATACAATGGATACTGTTATGTGGTCACTAGCAAGTGATGTTACGAATAAAATGATAACGCAAAGTGATAAAAATATTGAAAATAATATGCATGATGTACTATCTACTATTTATGATGGTAATGGTTTTGATATTAAACAAAATATAGCTTTTGAATATAAAGTAAAAGATAAATATAAATTAAATAATAAAAACTTTATTATCTTTTTTAAAGATAGTACAAATGATAAGTATACTCTTTTTAATCTAGAAAAATCTTTTAATAAAAAAGAGATAAATAATTTATTAGACTTTTATAATCAAAATCAAGATGGTTGTACTATAAAAAAGATGAGTTTTCATTCAAAAGATAATCAATACATCATAGATCAAATTGTCTTTTATGATGAAAATAGTCATATGACTTATAAACTCGGTAACTCACAAGGAACAATGAATTATTATTCATGGTATAAATATCAAAATAAAAAAGCAAACGATCAAAATAGACTTGGTGATTTTGAATTAATGTTTTTTAATTCAAAACAAACACTAGAAAAGAATCCAAAAGAAAAAGATATTAAAGTAGAACAAGAAACATGTGCTATTTCTTCTGATAAGTCAAAGATATATGTTCATTATGTAAATAAAGAAAATAGTATAAAACTTAATATGTTTATCGATACCCCAAATATTGTTTTAGATAGTCTAAAAGATAGATTTATTTTAATGTTTAGTTTAGTACAAATTATTCTATCATGTATTTATTTTATATATACGTATCTTGAAAATGAAAGAGAGGAATTAAATAAAACAAGAAACTTATTTATCAATGCAATGGCCCATGAAATGAAGACACCAAACGCAGTTATTTTAAATAGTACAGAAATGTTGATAGAAAATGTTAATCCTGAAAAACAACATAAATACTTAAGAATGATCGAATATGAATCTAAGCATATGAATAATCTTTTAAATCAAATGTTGATATATACAAGAACGACAAAGTCTTATCAGTTGCATAAACAAAATTATAATCTTTCGCTAATGATTGAAGAAGTATTAAAACATTATGATTTAGAATCAAAAATCATTACGATTGATATTGATCCTAAAATCAATATCTCATGTGATCAACAATTGATGATGATTGTCTTTGACAATCTAATCAACAATGCTTTTAAATATGCAAATAAAAAAATAAATATTGTTTATAGACAAGAAAAAATAATTATAAGTAACGATGGATCAAAAATAGAAAATAAAGATATTAATCATATATTTGAACCTCTCTATAAAGCAGATGTATCCAGAAATGATACAAATTCTACAGGAATGGGATTAGCGATTGTTAGAAATATTTTAGATTTACACAACTATACTTGTAAAGTTGTACAAGACGAAGAAGTTCATTTTATCATAGAGATGAATAAGTAATAAAAAGTTTATGTAGAAATACATAGACTTTTTGTTACCTTTTTTCTATATAAAACGTATTATAAGTGAAAGAGCTCTTGAGGAGGATGTTATGAAATTAGATACAGAAAAAGTGATTGAAAAATACAAAGATCGTATTTTTGCGATAGGCTTATCAATTTTAAAGAATCCTGATGATGCAGATGATGTTGTTCAAGAAACTTTTCTTAAATATCATACATATAAAAAAGATTTTGAATCTAAAGAACATATTCAATCTTGGTTATATAAAGTAGCTATTAATAAAGCAAAAGATATTCAAAGAAAGTTTTGGCGAAGAAAACAAGTATCGTTAGAAGACTATATGGCTACTATTTCTTTTGATACCCCACAGGATGAAGAATTATTTCAAGCAGTGATGGCTTTGCCATCAAAGTATAGTATTGTGATTCATTTGTATTACTATGAAGATTATTCAATTAAAGAAATTGCTCAACAATTAAAATTAAATGAAGGAAATGTCAAAGTAAGACTTTCTAGAGCAAGACAATTATTAAAAAAACAACTCAAGGAGAACTGGAACGATGAAGAATAAAGAAGCGTATAAACAAGCGTTTAAACATGTTCATTATCAAAAAGAAGTTAACTTAAATCAAAAAAGAATACCTAAATCCCTTATTACTTTTGTCACTTCATTTATTATATTACTTTCCACATTTACCGTAGCTTATGCTTTCGATATAGGGGGTATACAAAGTAAGATAGAGGTATGGTTTCATGGAGAAAAAAGAATGATTCAATATGAAGAAGTGGAAGATCATGTTTATCATTTTTATACGACAGATGAGGATGGTAACGTCATTGATATGGGAACACTTACGGGAATAGAACCAATGAGTGGTGATGAACTTGCAGAAAGTATGAATGATAATAGTGAAATTGTTTATGATGAAAAAGAAGATAAATGTTTATTCTATTATCAAGATAAAGCGATTGATATAACAAAGATGTTTGATAAAGAAAAGGAATGTTATTTAGTAATCAATAATGGTGAAAAAGATATTTATTTTGTTATTAGTTATGAAGATAAAATAGATGACGATTGCACTATATCACAGTATAGTGATGAAAATGCGACAGTTACACAAGGTGTAAAGGTCAAAGATATTAAAGATCGATTTGTAAGAATTAAATAAAAATGGAGGATTTTGAAGTGAACCGAAAAAGTTGGACAAACTTAGGAGGGTCACTTCATTTTCCTCCATTTTTTGATACAATAAATTAAAGGAGATGATCTTATGGAATTACTATTTGTTTTTGCTATGATTCTTATTGTTCTTTATTACTTTTATCAAAAAAGGCCTAAAACACATTTTCCAACAATCTTGTATCAAGATCATAAAAAACATGTACTTAACTATAAAAAAATAAATCCCAATAATAAACAGCCACAAGATTTACAATATACAACCTATTTGCTTTCATTAATAAATGAATTACCTCAAGATGAATTTATTCTTATTTATGCATGTTTAAAAAAATGGGAAAAACAAGAAGAAATTGCTTTAGAAGAAAAAGAGGGGGAACTTAATATTCATTTTCATAAAACTTATACAAATAATCTTGTTGAAGATCAATTATTTCAAATGCTTTATTGTTTAGAAATAGATCATATAGTAGAAAATGAAGTAATTAGAAAATGGGTGGAAGTAGATTTTGATAAAATACTTGAATGGAAAAATGCTTATCTAAAAGATATACAAAACAAACTCAAACAAGAACATAAATTTGGAAGATATAGTTTAGAAATCTACCAAGATTTAGAAAAAGTATTAGGTTATAAAAAATATTTGGATGCTTATAAGGAAATAGAAACAGCAGAAGAAAACATCTATGCAATGTTATTTGGATTAAAGGAATGTCCTTATCATATGTATACTTTCTTTATTATGAAAAACGATGACGATAAGCCAATGATAAATAGCTCATTAAAATAGAATCAGATTTTATCTGATTCTATTTCTTTCATATAACCTGCCGTAATAATACCAGCTGGTAAAGCGACAATCACAATTCCCATAAAGGAAGAAACCATTGTAATTATTCTTTCCAAAGTTGTTATAGGATAAATATCGCCATAACCAACGGTTGTAAGAGAAATCGTTGCCCAATAGATGGCATCAAAGAAAGTATTAAAGCTATCTGGTTCAACATTAAAAATAATAAGGGCACAAACAAAAATATAACCAATAGCTAAATAAAGAACAGCAATCAAAGCCTTCTTTGAGTTTTTTCCAACCTGAAGAATGATTTGAATATTTTTTGAATAACGAATGCTTTTAAAGATTCTTAATACATGAAAGGTACGAATAAGACGAATTGTTTTAAGGACTTTAAATCCTTTATTTATCATATTGATTGAAGGAAGTATTGATAATAAATCAATAATTGCCATAAATGAAAATGGATATTTTATGTAAGAAATAAAGCGAGGATCATCATATTTTAAATCAGCTGTAGCCTATCTTAATAAATAATCAATAATAAAAATTATAACTGTAATTAAATCAAGTGTTGTAAATAACTTTGTTTCTTGTTTAAAAGCAAGAGGAATAATACTCATAAATATTGTAAACATCATCACAAGATCATAAATATGACTTGTTGTGTCATCTTCTTTAGATACTTCTATAATTTCATAAATACGTTTTTTCATAACATCATCCTTATTAAACATACCATAGAAAGTATTTATTTCATATCATGAAAGTTACGAAAATATTAATTCCTTTTTGATAAGATAAAAGTAAGAAAAGAGGGATACTATGTATAAAATTATAGCGTGTGATTTGGATGAAACTTTATTAAGTGATGATCGTACGATTTCTAAAGAGAATATTGAAGCCATTCAAAAAGCAAAAGAGTTAGGTGTGAAGTTTGTACCAGCAACCGGAAGAGGCTTTAATACCGTTGGTGGAACTTTAAAAGATTTAGGATTGTATGATTTAGAAAATGAATATGTGATTTCTTATAATGGTGGAGCCATTACTGAAAATAAAGGAAGTAAGTTACTCATTTCGAAGGAATTTCTTTTGAAAAAGCGAGAGAACTTTACAAAAGAGGTTTAGATTATGATGTTTGTATTCATGTTTATACAAAAGATATGGTTTATGCTTATAAATATGTCCAAGAAGAAAAAGATTATTTGGCAGGAAGAATGGAAGTTACAGAAATTTCTGATGATAATATTGATTTTTTAAAGGGTCAAGAAATTGTAAAAGTCTTATATATGAATACAGATTACCAATATTTAAAAGGAATTGAAAATGATTTAAAAGAGATAACAAGTGATTTGGATGTAAGTTATTCATCGAATCGTTATATTGAATTTAATCATCAAGGAGTTAATAAAGGACAAGGTTTAAAGAAACTTGCAGAGTTATTACATGTAGATATTAAAGATACAATTGCAATAGGTGATAATTTTAATGATTTATCAATGATCAAAGTAGCAGGCCTTGGGGTAGGTGTCCAAAATACAGTTGAAGAAATGAAAAAAGAATGTGATATTATTACCAAGGCAACAAATAATCAAGGAGCGATTGCAGAAGTTATCAATAAACGTATTTTAGGCACAAATTAAGTTTTGTGCTTTTTTTCTTTCTTGGTATAATGAAGTGAATATGAAAAGAGGAAGCCTATGAAATCATTTTTTACAGAGACAATATTAAAAAGAGGAAAAACATATTTTGAACAAAATAGAGTTTTTTCTGTAAATCAATATGATAACCAAACCTATACAGGAATTATTTTAGGAAATGAAGCTTATCATACTAAAATCACTTTAGATGAACATTATGATGTCATGTCAGCTACGTGTGATTGTCCTTATGCTAAAGAAGGAAATCATTGTAAACATGAAGCGGCACTTTATTTTGCGATTGAAGATCGACTTCCTAAAGATGAACAACAATATATTGATATCAATGCTTTATTAAAAGATGTTCGTAGAAGAACACATAGTAGTTTTATGTTAAAACGTGAATTCAATCAAGAATTTAAAAAATATTTAAAACGTATTATTCAATTAAATGAACAAGGAAGTTTTCATATTACCAATTATCAACAAGTCATTGATGAATTTTTAAATTCTAATTATCCTAACGATTATCGTCATGAAATACTTCGAATCATGTTTCAAGGTTATAGTAAGTTACTTACAAGTGAACATAATAAAGAACTTACAACGTGCTGGTTAAAAGAAAATATGAAATATCAAAGATATGAAAATGCATTTAGCTATATTATGATGATTATCTATAAATTAGATGTCAATGATCAAATAGATATTATTAGAGAAATGCTTTTAACGAAAAGAAAAGTTTCTTTACTAAATACATACTTTAAAATTATCAATGATCATCATTTAGATATGAAAAAATATTTAGATGATATTCAAATTTATAATAACAATGAAGATTATATCACAGAAATGATACATTATTATGTTGATCACCAACAAGTAGGACTTGCTCGTCTTTACTATAAAAAACATGAACAAAATATTAGAAAAAAAGAAACCAAGGCAAAACTTGATTCATTGCTTGATCCTGAACATGAAGATGCCTACTTGAATTATATTTATTCTAAATTAGATTATTATAATTCATCGCATATTCCTGGTTATTACGTAGATTTAAAACAATTTTATGGAATTAAGTTTGAAGATTATTTACTAGATTTTATGGATGCAATTAAACCTATCTATGATGATTATGATTTAGCTTTAATGTTTAAACAAAGTCAAGATGTTAAATATTTGATCTATGTTTTACTTCAAAGACCAAATATGACACTTTTTGAACAAACAAAAGAAATCATTAAAGAATATAGTTTAGAAATGTATTTAATGGTTTATGTTGAATGTTTAAAAAATTATATTAAAAAAGGAAATTCAAATTATTATTTTAAAAATTATGTTTATGAGTTATTTCTTGATTTAGATAAAATATCAAAAATAGAGTTTGTCGATATGATCAAAAAAGAATATCCAAGAAAAAAGAAAATACATGAAATGTTAGATGAATGTTTAGAAGAAGGTGATGAAATTGAAATTTAATATTAATTTAAATGTTGTAAAAAGTAAAAATAACTTAGAGATTGCCAGAAGATATCATCACTATGATAATGTAGAAAGTATGTATATTACTTTAAAAGATGATCTTTATCATATTGATGCTGTCGTTTCAGTTTTTAATCACATACAAAAATGTTCATTAGAAATTAAAGATAATAAAGTCGTTTCTTATAAATGTGCTTGCCCATTTAATGATCAAGATTCTATGTGTGGTCATTTAGGGGCAGTTATTATGAAACTTAATGAATTAGAAATCAATGATTTTCCTTTTGAGTATCAAAGTGAAAAATTAGAAAAAATGAAAGAGATTGAAAAAGAAAATCAAAGACAAAGAAGAAAAGCTCAACTTAGACAACTGGCACATACATCCTCACGTCTCATTGATCTTAATAAAAATCATTATCAAACAGAATTACAACTATCTATTAATAATGAAAAATATGATTTAACACCTTTTATTTATCTTCAAGATGATGAGATAAATGTTGACTATAGAGTTGGAAATGAAAAGAAGTATGTAGTCAAAAATATTACAGAATTTATTGATCGAATCAATCATCAAGAAAATTATAAATATGGAAAATCTTTAGAATTTGTACACAGTGAAAAGAATTTTACAGAAAACGCCTTAAAACAAATAGATTTCATGAAAAAAGCAATCTCCTTTAGAAGTCAAGATATAGAAGACTATAACTATTACTATGAACCCATTAAAAGAAACATCCCTATTGATAAACGTTTACTTGATGAGCTTTATGAAATCAATAAAGAGAATCTTTCTTTTGGTGAAGTAGAACCAGAGCTACGTTTATATATTAATAAAGAAGAAGATTTTTATGTCATTAGAGTAAGTATCAATCAAGAAATGTTTATTGGAAATAAACATGGTTATCGCTATGAAATGAATAATGGAAAGTTTTATATGGAACGTATCGTTCTTGATGAAGAGGGGAATATTGCCCGTTTTTTAGAAAGTATTATTGAAAATGAAGGACAACTGATTGTTTTAGAGGAACAATATCATGATTTCTATAAGTACGTCTTATTACCAATTCTTTCTTATTTTGAAGTCTTTGATCAAAGCCAAGAAGAAATACCAACTTATGATGAAATTAAAATCTATGGAGATATTGATGATGATCAAATGATTTATTTTCAACCAGTCTATGTGGATGAAAATCAAAATAGAGTGTATGGATTTAATGATCAATTGATGACAACTTATCAACAAGATTTGGTAGAAAAATATATTGAACGTTATGCTTCATTCATCGATACAAAAAAACATCGTGCCTATTTTGATACAAATAGTCAAACAACCTATGAATTTATTTTTGAAGGTTTAGATTATTTAAAACAATATGGGGATGTTTATGTATCAGAAGCTTTAAAAAGAGTAGGAAAGAAGATATCTTATAATTTACATGTAGGTGTCCGTATTGAAAATGATCTTTTAAAATTTGATATTTCTTCGCATGAAATACCAAAGAAAGAACTACAAGCGGTTTTAAATCAATACCGTCGAAAAAAGAAATTTTATCGTTTGAAAAATGGGGAATTGCTTTATTTAGATTCACCTGATTTAGAAGAATTAAGTCAATTTATGGATGATTATCATATTGACGTCAAAGACATTGATGATGGTGAATTCTCGATGAATAAACAAAGAATGCTTGCTATTGATGAAGAAAATGATTTTGAATATGTTGAACTAGATAGAGAAAAATCTTTTGTAGAGACATTGGATCGTTTTAAATCAGCAACTCAAAAAGAATATCCTATCGCTAAAGAATATAATACTATTTTAAGAGATTATCAAAAAGAAGGGTATGTCTGGCTTCATACTTTAAAAGATTATGGTTTTAATGGCATACTTGCTGATGATATGGGGTTAGGGAAAACTTTACAAATCATTACGTTGTTGGATTCTTTAGAAACAAAAAGACCAAGTCTCGTTGTTTGTCCTTCTTCACTTATTTATAACTGGGAAGATGAAGTCCATAAATTTTCTAATAAATTACCAGTTACATGTATTACAGGAAATATACAAACAAGAAGTGAATTAATTAAAGAAATTAAACAAGGATTATATGTAACTTCTTATGATTATATGCGTAGAGATTTTGAATTATATCAAGAAATTGAATTTGAATATGTTATCTTAGATGAAGCACAGTATATCAAAAACCAAAAAACCAAAAATGCCCAATCAGTTAAAACCTTAAAAACAAGACATAAATTGGCTTTAACGGGAACACCGATTGAAAATAGTTTAGCGGAATTATGGTCAATCTTTGATTTTTTGATGCCACAATATTTATTTAATTATCATTATTTCCAAAAACAATATGAAAATGACATCGTTAAAAACAATGATGAAGAAAAAACAAAACAGCTTAAAAAACTAGTAACACCATTTATCTTGAGAAGAAATAAAAAAGAAGTATTAAAAGAATTAAACAAAAAGATCCATCCGAAGAATCACGATGCCTGGGTGAAAGAAGTGGAAGATATGAAAGCAAAATATCCGCTGAAATATAACCAGGAAGGTCTGACCGGACCGTATGTCATCGAAGAACTGTATCGTGTGACAAAAGGTGATGCGATCGTCGTTACCGATGTGGGACAGCACCAGATGTGGGCTGCCCAGTATTACAAATACAAAGAACCGCGTACTCTGATCACTTCCGGCGGACTGGGAACCATGGGTTATGGTCTTGGAGCAGCAATC
>OJNJ01000981.1_pt1 | contig 16645 bp, 28 predicted proteins | sample 1597491 | NCBI WGS metagenome assembly OJNJ01 (sample SAMEA2452132, study PRJEB22498) | human gut metagenome | biome: human feces; feature: human gut; material: feces | place: Australia | collected 2012 | reverse complement strand
CGCCGTGAATATAATCTTCCACTTTGTATTCACTCTGCACACACTGTAGGCAGTCTGCAAAATAAATCCACCGGACAATATTTTTCATACCGCCTGCTCCTGCTCTTAAAAGCAGTACATTTTCCAATTCCGGTATCTTTACCATATCTTCACAGTTCATGTTTTATCAATCATTATTATAAAGAATTTTTATTCATTTCCGATATATATTTTTAATTTCTTCTCACTGTCCAGTCTGCATGCCATAATGACCGACATTATCATGTATCTTACAACCTCTTTTGTGATTTCTTCTTCAAAACGCGCTTTCATTTCAGCCGGGTATCCCGACACTAAAAAATGCACCCGGTAGTTGTCGTCTTTTCTTGATAAAAATGCGCTGACATACAATCCGTTTAAAACCGCAGTCACAATCTCGTCATCTGTCACTTCGATATTAATTTTGTATCCTGCGGAAGTAAAGGAAATTTTCCCTTCCCTGTTGTGAAATCTCGCGTCTGCAATTTCCGCAATTGAATAATTGTCCGTCTGCTGCATCATCGCCCCGATAACCGCCGTTTCCAGTTCATTTTTCACAATATAATCATAACATTCCTTCGGTGTTTTAAACATTTTCTTTTTCCATTTCTTCGTTAATGTAGTCTTCCGATGCAGCCATTGCCGCCAATGTCATAGTCAGCAGCTTTTCCAACTCCCATCCGAGCTGTTCTGCGCCGCGCTCAATGACTTCTCTGGAACAGCCTGCCGCAAATCCTTTGCTTTTATATTTCTTTTTTAAGGACTTTAATTCCATATCCTTTGTGCTTTTAGAAGGGCGCATTAATGCCGCCGCCCAGATCAGTCCTGTCAGTTCATCTGCTGCAAACAGCACCTTTTCCATTTCATGTTCCGGCGCTACGTCCACCGTAATGCCATAGCCGTGTGAAACAACACCGTGAATGATATCTTCCGATACACCGCCTTCCCTTAACAGCTCCGGTGCTTTGATACAGTGCTGTTCCGGGTACAGTTCAAAATCAATATCGTGTAAAAGTCCTACGATTCCCCAGTATTGTGCATCATCGCCGTATCCCAGTTCATTCGCATACCACTTCATCACGGCTTCCACGGTCAGTGCATGCTGAATGTGAAATGGGTCTTTGTTGTATTTTTTGAGTAATTCAAATGCTTCCTTTCTTGAAATGTGTTCCATTGTTGTGATCCTCCTGCAATGTTATTATCTGCATTGTATCACTTTTTACTGTTTTTGTGATATATCTTTTTTATAAAAAAACTATTTCTCCCCCACTCTATACACGACTACCTTCTCCCGTCTGCTTTCACCATCGGATATGTCACTGCAATCAATTTCTTCAACAAATGTTACATTATATTCCTGTGACAGACACATAAGATACTCATCTGACGGATAATAACACATAACAAGCATTTCTCTTTGATTTTCATAATAACTGTCTATAATATTCGCCAGAACACTCTTAAATATTTCAACTGAAAATGGATTGAAAAAGAAAAATCTGTCTACGTTATCCGGAATCTTAAAGCCCACTGCATCAGCACATATAAATTTCACTTTATTCCCTGACACCGCATCAGCTTTATTTGATAACGCCCGGTTGTAAATCCGTTCATCACATTCTATCCCAATAGAATGACATTTTGTCTGATATGCCATAAAAATGCTTACCCTGCCTTTTCCACAGCCATAATCTAACAGGGTATTATTTTTACCTATTATCCCGGTATTCGCTAGTCTTTCTAACACTTCATAGGATGTCGGCTCATATGGATACCTGAACGTATCCGACCTGGTGTCGTCACGTCCGGTTGTTTTTATTCTTAAAAGTTTTTCCCATTCTTTTTCTTTCATTATTAATATTCTCCAAAAAATCTTTTCCGAGTTGTGTTTAGCCTGCTAACACTAATAGTATATCCATTGATTTCATAACAAAAGTAACTCAAAAGCCGCAACCCCGTCGATAGCGGGAATGCGGCTTTTCTAAAGCTTCTCAGCCTGTATATTTTATTCTTTTCAAAATCCCAGATTACATTCTGTCATGGAATGTAATATCATATCTCTAAACCCGCATAAACACTGGGTTTATCAGCTATCTTTTTGTTTACTACACCACTTTTACACCATTTGGAGTATTAGTGTTTAAAATTCCTTTTTGTTCAAACACATTCATTGCCGAATATAATTCATCATCTGTAACATGACAATAAGTATTCATTGTTGTTCTTATATCAGCATGTCCAAGAATTCTTTGAAGTGTTTTTACATTCATACCATTTTCTAAACATCTTGTTGCAAATGTATGTCTTAATGTATGTGGTGTTATAGGTTCAAAATCAATTCCTTTAGCTCTTATACGCTCCTCTATTCTTCTAATTGAAACAGTTGTATTCCTAGTGCATATGGGAGTATTTCTCTTTGTAATATACACCAAGTTTTCATATCCTATGGCAGCAACACACCGATTATTGATGTTTTCCCATCTGATTTTTTGTTCACTTAATAATTCTTCAGCTTTCTTGGTCATAGGAATTTTTCTTATTCCATTTTCAGTTTTAGGTTCATTTAACTGGAACTTGTATCCCCACAAACCATCTTGTTTAGCATATGTTAAAGTATGTCTTACATGTATCATTCTATGATCAAAATCTATGTCCTCCCATTGAAGTCCACATATTTCTCCAATACGCATACCTGTCTCAAGTGCTAATTCAAATAATGGAAAATGTGCAATACCTTCACCGTTTTCTAAGAATAGTTCTGTTTCTTTTCTTGTTAAAACTCTTATTTTGACTCCAACATCGGTTAATTTCGTCTTAACCTGTTGAATAGGGTTAATGGTTTTAACAACATTACAATCTAAAGCATATTTATAAAGATTCATTAACACTTTTTTAGTGTTTTTTCTACTGGCATCCGATGTTAGTTTATTGAATGATTCTTGAAAAGTTATAACATTGATATCTTTCATAACTCTCCAACCAAGATCAACCTTAATACGATTATAACCACCAATATAATTGGATATTGTATTAGGTCGGTATGAAGGTGAATGTACTTTCATATACTTATCGAACCATTCATCTAATGTAATCTCATTATCAATTACATTCAATTCATTTGAATCCTTATATTGTTCATCTCTTAACTTTGTTCTAAGTTCTGTTATTGATTTTGAATATATGGTCTGTCTTTTTCCAAACCTATTAGTAAACCTTGCTTGATAAAGCCCATCCTTTCTTTGAGATATACCTTGTCCAAGTTCTTTCCCATTTAATGATTTACCCATTAAAATTTCCTCCTTTTAAGAAAATAGGAAAGAAGTACAAAGATATTACATATAAATATAATATCTTATGTACTTCTTTTTATCAAGTATTGGTGTAAATAAAATGTTATTTAGTTTTATTGTTTATCCATCTATCTAATTTTTCTTTATTAGCATACCAACGATTACCTATTTGAACTCCAAATCCATTTCTTCCACGGAGCAATTCTCGGCATTTGGTTTGCCCAATTCCAAGATAATTACAAGTTTCTTTTACAGATAGCAATTTTTTATCTCTTTCCTGTGCTTCCAAATCCATTTTCACCTCTTTTAGTACCACTGAGATTTTCTTTCACCTTAAATCCAAACTGTTCTACTGGCTGAATAATAATCTGTGCGATTCTGTCGCCACTTGTTATTACTTTTGTTTCATTACTCTGATTATACAAAGCAACCATAATTTCTCCGCGGTAGTCTGAATCAATTACGCCGACTTTATTAGCAGGGGCTAAACCATTTTTACACGCCATTCCACTCCTTGCATAAATAAGACCAACATAACCTTGTGGAATTTCAAATTCCAATCCAGTTCCTATAAAAGCTGTTTCACCGGGAAGAATTTCTATCTTCTTCTCTTCATTATGTACAACTGCATATAAATCTGCTCCTGCTGCAAATTCACTGCCGTATGTAGGGGTTTTTGCATTCTCATTTGTTTTCTTAATATTAATCATTTTCATCTTCTAAAATTCCTTTCTTGACTAAATTTCTAATTTCTTTGCTAATATTCATAGAAATGATTTCATTTACAACACTTTTATTATCCTTATGATAATATGGATAATAAGTTGTTCCATTAGATTGGATCTCGTATGAAAAATAGTTTTCATCTATATTTACATAAAAATAAGCATAGACTACTGTTTTGTTGTTTGACTTATACATGGAAGAATAATATCTGTAATTTCCATGCTCATCATACCTAAAACCATATTCTTTTAAAATTTTATTGGTAATACCTTTAGCAAGCTTCAAAATAATTTCCACCATCCTTTACATTTACTCTAAATTTGCCTACATGTTCATAATGGTAATTTCTTTTTCAAGATATTTAAGATATTCATCCCATTTGTCAATCATATAGATATATTCCTTGCCTTTGACACATTTGAGTCTCATATCTACTTTAATATTCTCCCAAGTGTTCTTTTTAGTGACTAAATTTTGCAGGAATGAGTTTGTCATTCTGCCTATGGTTAAAAGCTTGTCAGGAGAAATTTTAGACACGATTTGTTTGTACTGTGTCAATTTATCTTCTGGAATCTTAAAGTCAGTTTTAGGGAGATTTTTAGATGAATAGGGACTTATATTTGCGCCATTTATCTTAGGTTTTAATAATGGAATTACTTTGTCTGAATTGATATATTTGAACTTGAATAACACTTCAGAATCCGTTTCACTTATATCAAATATGATTGATGGATTCAACTGTTGAATTGTTTTAACGATATTGTGACCTCTTATCAATGAAGGTATATATGCTTGTAATGTACTATTGCCAAAATGAAAGACTTTATTTCCGAATTGACAATCAATATACATATCTACATCTTCATATGTTCCGTTAAGTTTCCTGCAATAGTCGTTTGTGTGAGAATCAATAGGAACTTTTAACCTGTAAATTCCTTTGAACTTATCATATAAGTAAGCTATGTTTATCACCTTCTTTTAATATTCTTCGTATTCTTTTTCATCACTTACTTTCGGCGCATTATTTTCTGCTTCTAATACAATGTCTAAACATTCTTGTCTGTTGTCGAATATTAGCTCATTAAGACTGTCATATAAAAACAAATAAGCGTGTTTATCGTGTTTGTCAATGCCAACAAAGTAGTCGTCATCTACGGTTCTAATAAACAATTCAATAACTTCATATATACCTACCGGTCTCAGTATTCGAGCGTAGTATACAATTTTACCCCTTTTAATATCTTCTTTGGTCATTTTAGTTCTCCTTTGTTAATCACAATATAAAACTATTTTGTTCTGAGCGAGAGATTGCTTTACGTCAATTACATGTTGATTTTTTGAACCTCTGAATTTCAATGTGAGATCCTTTTGCTCATCTATATATTCTCCGTCTACAAGCACATTTACATTGGAAATTATGTTCTTTCTTTTTATCATAGATAAATCTTCTTTGATGTGTTTTTCAAAAGATGTATTATCTTCACATAAATCAGCTTTGATTTTATAATTCATAATTTCATTCCATTCAAATCCTGTATATAACCAGATAGTTTTCTCAGGAAAGGAAATACGGATTTCCTTGACTAATTTGAGGACTTCATTAAGGTTATACTCGTATAGTGGATCACCACCACTGAAGGTAATACCTGATATATAGTCTTTAGACAGTTCGTTGAATATCTCTTGTTTTGCTGATTCATCAAATGGAATACCGCTATCAGGATTCCACGTTTGAGAATTTTGACAATTATAACAATGGTGAGAACAGCCTGAGAGCCATAAAACGACTCTCAGACCAGTGCCGTTGCATACATCTTCATGCTCTATTTTGAGATAATTCATTTTAAATTACCTCCTTGTCATAGTCTGCTACAATGTCATCACACGTAAAACCATATTTCTTTTCGGCTTCTTTTCTAACATCTACAGCATCATTAAAATCTGTATAATCACCTAAGTATTTGGTTTTATAATTAACAGTTATATATGCTGTCCACATATTCTTTTCTTTGTTGTAACTTACCCCTGTTTTACCAGAAGTATTTACTTTGCTTAAACCTCTATTGTGGGAATTTCTTTGATTAGATTTTAGAATGATATTGCATTTTCGATTGTCGTCAGTATCACGAGATAAGTGATCTGGAATTGAATTTGACGATTCATATTCACCATATTTTATTTCTGCAATTACTTGATGAATCATTAAAACAGATTTATCGTATTTATCATCTATTTTTACATTTGTCACCCAATAACCTTTGTTGATATTGCCACGTTTATCAATTTTACGCCAATACCATCTTTTAACAATGTCGTAATCATCTTTGTCAATAAGACACTTGTTATTATTATCGTCTAATAAATAGTATGTATTATCGCCATTATCAATAAATTTATTTGTTTTAGTAGAATATTCCTTGTTCCTTTTTGCGATTTGTTCAGAAGCATAACATCCACAAGATTGTGTATGTCCAGTTTTTAACTGATATCCTGTAACACTTTTAATTTGTGGATTACCACAATCACATTTACATAGCCAATGTGCATTTGCCCTAGTTCCATTTTTATACTCTTCTTCGTCACGTTGTAAATCTCTTCCAATTACAGTTAGCCTTCCGAATTTTTGCCCAGTTAAGTCTTCAACTCTTAAGGGATTGTTGAATTTGGAACATCCGCATGATTTAATATGTCCACACTGAATAGCAGCTAATTGATTTGGTGGTGGGATTTCGCCACAGTCGCATTTAGTTCTAACATATATTCTATGATATTTCTTATTAAAGTAACTATCATATGATTTTTCATAGTCAATATCTGTTATTGTCAGTCGATTGTACTTCTTTCCTATTTCTGACTTAGCCTTATCTATTGCTTTATTATAAAATACAATTCTTCGTTTCTTCTTCGTTTCTTCCGTTAAAATTCTTCCTATAAATATCACTCCTTAAAATAAGTAGTAGAGGAATTTTTTATATCCTCTCTACTTATTTATTCTCTTATTATTTAAAAGTTTCGTGCGAAACTCTCATCTCTACCTCTTGCTGTTTACCCTTATTGAATGCACTCTTGTAATCACCTGTAAGATAACCAGTTACTCTACGAAGTCGTCTAATCTCTTTACATCCACACATAGGACATTCATCAGCAATATCATCCGTGTAACCACAATTGGTACACATATCATTTGGAACATTTATTGCAAAATAAGGTACGTCTTTATCCATTGCATAATTTACGATTGTTTCAAGTGCATCAATATTATTTTTTACGCTACCATTAAGTTCCGTATAAGTAATACATCCTGCACGACTATATCCTGTAAGTTGAGATTCAATATCAATTTTTTGCATTGGTGTAATTTTAACCCACACAGGAACATGGACACTGTTAGTAAAGAAATCTTTATCGGAAACATTAGGAATTACACCATATTTATCCTTGAACTTTTGCATTGAGGTGTAACATAAATTCTCGGCAGGACTAAAATATGTTCCAAAATTAAGCTTATATTCATTTTTGAACTCAGCACATCTGTCGTAGAATAACTTTTCAATTTTTTTAGCAAGTTTCATGCCTCTATCTGTTGTATGGTCACATCCAATAAGAATCTGAAGTGTTTCTGCTAATCCAATCTGTCCGACACCCAAAGTCCCATGTTTTAATGCAGATACAATCCCTTCTTCTGGAATATAACCTTCCATTACACCATTCTCGTACATAAACTTTGCAGAATCTGGCGACTGAGAACAAATCCACTCGAATCTTTCAAGTAACATATCTTTTGCTTCATGGATTTTTTTATCAAGTAAAAGCATAAAATTAGAGACTAAATTAAATTCTTTCTCATTTTGCGTCATATCATCATTATCAGGAATTTCCAAAGCTTCTTTTACTTCCATTGCTAAAGTAGGCATAATAATTGTCACAGGGCAGATATTACCTCTTCCATCTTTCAACTGACCAAACCCATTAATGTCCCATGTATTAGCGGTACGGCAGCCCATTGTGCTGAAATATGTCTTCGGATCGTTTTTATCATATCCCTCATTACCAGACCAATCCACATTAGCATAATTTGGATATAATCTCTGAGCAGTTGAACGCAATGCTAATCTAAATAAATCATAGTTTGGATCTACTGGTTTTCTATTTACACCTTTCATACACTGGAAAATACCACATGGGAAAATTGATGTCTTATGCAACTTACCAATACCTTTAATAGAAACATCAAGTAATGCTTTAGTTACCATACGACCTTCTGGTTCTGTACATGTTCCATAATTGATTGAAGTAAATGGGAGTTGATTACCTGAACGGCTCTGAAGAGTATTAAGATTATGATAAAGACCTTCTACTGCTTGATATACTTCTTTTTCTGTCATATCCATAGCGTATTGATAAGCCTTTGGTGCAACATCTGTGTATTCGTTAATTGGCGTAGTATCATTCATTCTTTCCGTAAATTCTTTATATAAAGGATTTAAAGATTCGTTGATGTATTTTAATCCGTTTTTGTAATGTTTATAAAAACTTTTTCTTACATATGGAATCATTGTCCAATCAAGATGAGTTGCTGAAACCCCTCCAAACTGCTGTAAAGACTGTAACTGAAATATAACAGCCACTAACTGAAATGCGGTGCTTACTGATTGGGCAGGTCTTACATCTGTTTGCCTTGTATTAAATCCATTGGCAAGTAATTTATCAAATGGAATACTGAGACAGTTATGCATTCCAACGGCATATGAGTTAAGATCATGGATATATATCTCATTATTCAAATGATTATTTCTTGACATTTCTGACATGCAATTATCTAATGCGTACTGTTTTAATACGGTATCACTTGCTTCACCAACCCTACCTCCGAATGATTTCTCATCAATATTGGCATTTTGATTTTGAACGTTTGATGCTGTAAGTTTTTCTTTGATAGACTTCATAAGATTAGTATTCTGTTCACGCACTCTCGTTCTATCATTTCTATAAATCACAAACGCTCTAGCAACATCTTTTCGCTTGCCATCCATAAGCATTGTTTCAATAATGTCCTGAATATCTTCAACATTCATAGACTTCTTATTTAATGATTCAATGTGATTTGTAATTACTGTAGCCTTTCTTTTTGCTTCTGGTGTAATTTCACCATCTACCTCGTCAAAAGCAGCAAGAACCGCTTTTATAATTTTGTTACGGTCAAAATCAACTTTTCGACCATCTCTTTTAATTACTTTTGTCAATATGTATATTCTCCTTTCTAAATTACTGTTATGATTGCATAACCAAGTACACATGTCGCAATCGCTGCTACAGCTTTCCAATCAATCTCAAATTCTATACAATCTATAATATTGAATTTCATTTTATCTCCTTTCTCAATTCCATAAGAAATCAACCTTTCTTGTGTTTTTTTAGCCTCGCAAACCCAGTATTCATGCGGTCTGCGAGAACACCCTTTTAAATTTACCAATTCTTTTCTTCGTTTTTTACAAATCCGGCGACTTTACCTTCATCGAGTAAAACAGCTTCATTTTTGTACTCATACTGTTCTAAACAATCCTCAATAGTAATTTCATCATAATTCATATCATTGTTGTTCATGACAATTCCTCCTTAATTTAACGTAAATAATAATCCAAAACATATTCAACACACTCTTCTTCTGTGTTAAAAACTATATCGCAATCTTCTTCGGATTCCCACGGATATATATTCTCTGTTCCGTATCCAATAATAGGAATTCCTTTCATGCGAGCATGTTCTAGTTCTTGTCCTGTTCCTACAGAGCTGTTGGAATTATTTAAATTAACAATCACCAAATCGCTTTTATCAATTTGACTCATGAAGAATCTCTTAATTTGCTTATGCGTTTTATGTAGAGTTTTATAGTAGTTAAAAAAATCATTTGGATTGATTACTCTAATATTATTGAATCTTTTTGATTCATAATTTTCGAGTATATTTTTTACATTGTTTCTCCAACCATTGGCTTCTACTTGAGTTAATCCGCCAGTTTTACCTGCTAAATAAATCTGAAAATCTCTCATTTATCATCCTCCCAATTCAATATTTTGTTTTTACAATTACCGTTATTGTCCACTTTATAATTCTCTCTTAGTATAAGAATATTGAACGGAATATTTTTATCATGTCGAACACAATCTGAATATGAACAATTGCGATTGGCACAATACATTCTTTTCTTATTTTCTCTCATTTTTATCACACTTTATGCCGTTTCATCGAAAAATTTACACACAGAAGCAACTTCTTCGACTGGTCTGTCGTAATTTTTAACAAGATAATCAAAGTTATCTTCCTTTCCATCAAACATAACTTTATCTGCCTTATATCTACGCTTAGATTCTTTCTTGTTTGATCTCTTTTTCATTCGCTTTTTTAAAATTGAATTTTTGGCAGTTAAGTAAATAGAAATGTATGAGTCAAACAGATCATTTAAGTGTTCTAATCCGTCAGGCGTTAGAATTACAACTTTTTTTCTATTATAATCATAGAAATCTGCCAATCGACTACCGTAGTACCAAGTACCTTCATCAGTCTGATAACTTCTCCACTCCAAAAATTCCTTGTTTTTAATCATATTTTTAAACTCATTTTCGGTTACAAAATGGTAATCTACACCATCAAGTTCATTAGATCTTGCTGGACGTGTAGTGTAAGTTAAAATTCTTTCATATCCCAATTTTACTAATTCTCTTGCAATTGTGTCTTTGCCGCTACAAGACTTCCCAACTAAGCAAATACTCATTAATTTATTCTCCTTCCATATACTCTTTAATTTGATTTAGAAATTTTACCTGAACAGTTTTGTCGTTTGAGTACAGACAACATGTAATCGGCTCAAGTAAGTTTAAACTAAAAATTGCCATGATTGATTTTGCATCAATCTCATATCTATGACTTTTAATTGTAATTTCTTCATCAAATTTTGTTACAATTTCAACAAAATCATGCACCTTTCTAATTGTATCTAAACGAATAGTTGCTAATATTTCTTCCATTTCTTTCCTCTCTTTATTCGTAGATTCTTATATAAGATATTTCGCCGTCAAATATACCGCCTAAACTGGACACATCACCTGTATTACCCCAACGATTGCTTATATTGGGAATCAATGTAGAAGTATCAACAACAAATTCTACGATAGAATCATTACTTATTGTATATTGTCCCAAATTATCTGTATGCTCATCGGCTTTACAGTCTGCAAGAATGCAAGGAATTATTTCACCGCTTTTCATCACGATATCGAAATATGTTCCAACTTGGGTTGTATAGTATGAACCCAATGCACAGCAAAATCTATTATCTACTTTATATATGCCTGTTTCATCTAATATATATTCACTTTTTAACCTATATTGTTGTGAGTTTTTATTGGTGATATGTCGAGCATCCATATAGCTCTTAAACAGCTTGTCAGATGGTACATCATAATCTGTATAAGTAAGATTTTCTTCAATTTCCTCTAACTCATCTTCTAACTCAATATTCTCTATAATTTCTTCAACTGTTATCATTTTTTGTTGTTCGTAATATGTTCTATATTTTTTATAAATATGAGAATATATTTCTGCTTTTTCTTCTTGTACTGTTGCAGCTACAGTTAATTGCTTATCATTTGCCCCAAATGGGGCGACACAACAAATGACAGCACTTAAAAATACTGTTTTTGCAATACTTCTCTTTAACGTATAAATCTCATGCACCCACTTTCTTCATATTTTTTCGTGTACAATTTCAAATACTTTTCGTTAGAATTATCAAATCCAATAGGCTTTAATTTTGCTTCAATAATGCCGTATTCTTTTTTGATTTCTTCTACTTCATTATTCTCTTTTGTTCCGACCGTAACATATGTGTTGTCAGGAATCTTAGAGAAAATCTCTTTTAGTTGTTTTGCTTTATAATACAAATTCCCATACTCACCTCCTTTCTATTGAAACATTACTTACTGAATCATAGAAAGGAATTCTTCTTCTGAAATAATTGGGATATTAAGTGATTTTGCTTTTTGATTCTTAGATGATGTGGAATTTATATCGTTATTTATAAGATAAGATGTTTTAGAACTTACAGATCCTACTACTGTACCGCCATGAGTAACTATATCGGCTTTCAATTCGTCACGATTTTTGTAATGATGTACTAAACCAGTTACAACAAATATCTTATTCTGTAATGTTTTGGGGATTTCATCTAAGATTGTATTTGGCGATTCAAACTTAAACTCTCTTGATAATTCATAAACCATATCAGAATATTTAGACCAATAATCGTCAAGAGAAGATATAATCTTATTACCTATTCCTTCAAGTGAATTAAAATAAGAAGCTCCTTTTGTTCCCATAATAACTATAAACTCTCTTGTACTATAATTAACTTTTTCTGCAATTAACTTACTTACTGTCTTACCTAATAATGGAATTGAAAGACTGTACAGAAAACGCTGAAGATTTGTATTACGAGATTTCTCAATGGAACTAAGAAGTTTTTCAACAGATTTTTTACCGAATCCGTCCATAGTTTTCATTTCATTTTCGTAGGCTGACAAGTAATAAATATCCTTAATAGAATTCAACCAACCAAGATTGATGAATTTTTCTATTGTAGATTCTGAAAGATTTTCAATATCCAATGCATTTCGACTTGCCGCATGAATCAGTCTACCCAAAAGCTTACCGTTACAGTCTGGATTTTCGCACATAAGAACTTCTGAATCATTTTCTTTAATAATTCTTGTAGGCTGACCGCAAATAGGACATTTGCTAGGAATATTAAAATTACCACTCTTGTCAATACTGTCATGCACTTTAGGAATAACCATATTAGAACGGTAGACTCTAATTCTATCTCCTATTCCAAGCATCATATCCTTAATATATGTAATATTGTGAAGCGTTGCTCTTGTTGTAATCGCTCCATTTAAGTCAACTGGCTCGAAGATCGCCACAGGATTAATTAAACCTGTCTTTGAAGTGTTCCATTCAATATCTGTAAGCACAGTTTCAAATAATTCATCTTCATATTTATATGCCATTGAATGTCGGAAAAATTTATTCGTTCTTCCCATAGATTCTGCAATTTTGTAATCATCGATCGCCATAACTGCACCATCATAAGGAATATTATGATCGTCAGCCTGTTTTCTTAAATTTTCTAACATTTGATGAAGATTATCTTTGTCAGATGAATTATTTGAGTATGTCCACATTGGAACTATATCAAATCCATTCTTCTCTGCTTCTTTCAAATCAAAGAATACTGATTCATGCTTAAATCCTCTAATTACTCGCCAAGCAATAAATCTCATATTTCTTTCAGCAGCTTCTTTACTATTTAGCAACTGTAATGAGCCAGATACAAGATTTCTCGGATGCTTATATTTATCTTCGTTAGGTAGATTCTCATTGATCTTATTAAATGTATCCCATCCAATAATTGTCTCACCATCAATAGTAAGCTCGTCCTTGTATGGGATTTTCTTTGGAATATTACTCATCGTAAGCACGTTCTGAAAAACATCTTGTCCTGTTACACCGTTTCCTCTAGTCTCTGCTGAAACTAACACACCATCAATATAGTGCAATGAGGTAGTTAATCCATCACATTTCACAGACAAGAAACAGTTATTATCACCTGCAAATTCAATCAACTCTTCTACTGACTTCGTTTTATCAAGCGAAAGCATTGGATGATTATGTTTAACCTCTTTTAATTCATCTGCAACCTTATATCCTACATTATATGTAGGGCTATTAGACAGAACAATACCAGTTTCTTTTTCAAGATTCTGTAATTCTTCATACATTTTATCCCATTCATAATCTGGCATTATTGGTACTTGATTATAATAAGCATATGATGCATTGTTTAATTCTTTAATAAGTTGTTTAATTTTATCAACTTTATCCATCATTACTCTCCTCTCCACAATATTCTTTTAAATATGTAAGCATTTGTTCTTCTTCTGGAAAGAATAAATCCATTTTCTTTTCAGAAGCCAACCATCCAAAGAAGTTACTGCACAATTGTCCAAATCTCCAATCTGGAAATGATTTCTTATGTATCTCACATAACTGTAGATAAAAATTATCTAATCTATCTGGATTTCTAATTTTCTTTTTTGATTCTTGTCTACAAATTCCGTCAATAGAAAATCCGCACATGAATTCGTTGCATTCTTTGCCATACCTAGAACAACTCAAATCTTTTACCTCCTTTTGAAATGAACATTTCTAACCTTCATACATAATTAATTCTTCTGCATATGGAAGTGACTCCACCCATCTACAAAATATATCAACCCATTCTTCTTTGAGTCTATGATGTCTACGCTGGAAATACATATTGCGAAGCTCTGCATAATTTGTATCCCATGTTCTCATCTGTAAAAATCCTTCCATAAGAAGTCTCTTTGCTCTCACAAGAAGCCTGTTTTTATCTGTTGAATATGTTGGATTTTTATATTCCTGACGCAAACTCTCTAACCTATTTACTACAGCACCAACAATATCTTCATCTTCTTCGCACCATACAAATAAATCTTTTGTGATTAGATTATCATTATCTAATAACTTGTGCATAGTTGAACAACTGTTTTTTGTATTGAAATGATATGTATCAGCTTCGCTCCACCAGTATCTAGGCATATCTACATCAACAGATACATGAATCATTCTCATAAACTTTGAATGTTCACCACCTGCCTTAATAAGATTCTGAGCAAGTTTCATATCATTATCTCCAATAACAAATGGAGTTTTTAATCTATAATTACCATACATAAAACATTTTTCTGTGTTATAGTTTTTGCAAAACTTTGAACAATGCTCTCCTTCTTTGTCTAAACAATTGAAACTGTCACTTCTATCCCAACTATTTTTTGGATTTCTCATTCCTCTTAATGCGTGTTCAAATCCCCATACTTCTGTATTTTCAAATTTCAAATTTTTATTCCTCCTATTCTGACTTCCAATGAAAGTCCAATTTACTTCGTTATATTGTTCCAATATACTGATTTCCTGTTCCTTTACAGGAAATACAAATTCCAAGCTCGTCCTTAATTCCACAATTAAAAGTTCCTGTACCACCACATTCCAAACATTTTATTTGAAACACAAAATCTTTTTTTATTATAGGTCGTTGTTTAATAACTGTATTTCTATACCAACCACAATAAACATTTATTTTTTTATTTTGTAAACTGCCAAACATAATTAACAAACCTACCAAAATTCATCATTATTTGGTCGTAAATATCAATCTTAATATCATCTGCTCGTCCAGTCCAAGGTGATAAAATTATTTCATATTCACACTTAGACCAAAAATAATACATTATTTCTCTCTTTAATTTTTCAGAGAAATCTTCCTTATTTAGTTTTTCTTGTAAAATCTTATCAACTTCATTTTTAAAAGTACCATGATTAAATACATTCCATTTAATAATTTTTTGCGCATTAGAGTCATGATAATAAACATACCATTCTATAAGAATCACCTCCTGATTATTTATTCTCTTTTATTTGTGAAATGATGAGCGAATTGCCCTAAGATATGCAATGCAAACACGATAAATTATCTTATGATAATTTCTGCATTTTCAAACATTGGAATGTAGACACTCTCACCGTTATCCCAATCAGGAATATCAAGATAATCTACAAATTCTAATGTTGGTTCAAAATATTTTTCAATCGTTTCTTTAAATCCAACCGAGTTCTTATTCCAACTCATGATAGAATCTAAATTATGCAATGAAAACCATAAAGGTTGTATATATTTCTTCAGTAACGGAAGTTCATCTTCTTCTGGGAATCGACATTCTTCAATAAATATTTTGTATAACACATCTGCAAGTAATGATAGTGAGTACCAAAAATCATTATCGTGTATTGTCACTCGCAAATATTTTGCTGCACATTCTTTCATTTTTACCTCCAATTCAAAAAGAAAGTTTAGATTCCTGTTGATTTATTCTAAGTCAACAATGTTGTATCTAACAGTGCCATCGTCATATTTCTTGGTTTCTAATATTCCATCAACATATTCTCCAATTTTGTCTGAATATTTGTTATATGTATTACTACCAGAAATATTATATTCTACACTGTTATATTCAACAGTAATTCTATAAACTGCTGAATGCGATTGTGGCAACATCGTTTTAGTCGCAGGACTATAATGCATTGTTGTATAAGCAGCCCTATGATATTCATCTATTATTTTTACTTGAACCGTAGATGTTTCGGTACTAATGCATTTTGCACAGCCGGTTAATATAAACATAAATATAAACATCATTGTAACACTATATAAAACCTTTTTCATGATATTTTTCACCTCAATTCTCCACATGAAATAATGGATTCTTGTTATCTCTCATCAACCAATTCTTCTAACACACCACCAACTTCAGCAACAATAATTCCTACCGCTAATGGAATAATTGAACCATTTAACAATGTTACAATTCCACCAATCACTCTAATTGCTGATTTTCCTAAACTAATAGGGAGTATCCCAAAGTTTGTGTAAACCTCCAAACTGATGTAAGATAAAATTACTCAGTTTGGAGGTTATT
>OJNJ01000969.1_pt1 | contig 16729 bp, 11 predicted proteins | sample 1597491 | NCBI WGS metagenome assembly OJNJ01 (sample SAMEA2452132, study PRJEB22498) | human gut metagenome | biome: human feces; feature: human gut; material: feces | place: Australia | collected 2012 | reverse complement strand
ATTAAAAACTTGAAATACATTCTTCCTAACGTGAATCAATGGATTTCTGACGATGATTTCTCAGAGTATAGGCTAACCCTATATTCTCAAATATTGAACCAATACTATCGCTATATTTCCAACGTGTTATGTCAAGTTGGCGGAATATACTTAAATCCGGCAAAAGAAGGCACACCCGTGGAACGTTATCAACCGGTTGCCCGCAACATCCAAAAAGCCTCCATGCTATGGACCATTAAACAGTTGCGTGAAAGTGACTGGTTAAATGAAAAAGCCCTGGAACAAAAAATATTTGCTCCTAAATATTCCCTGTTACTGCAAAGTACAGCAGCCAAAACGTTATTTAATCTAGGAGCGAACGTAACGCTTACAGCCCATTTGTCCAAAGATCCTTACACCATAAAAGATTACTACGATGATTTGTACTCCGGAATTTGGAAACCTACAATGCAAGGGAAAAAATTAACCAACGGGGATAAGTTATTACAACGTATGTGTGTCAGCACAATCACGACAAATGTTCGTAAAGTCACGAACCCGAAAGAATTTGCAGATAACTCCGAGGTTATTGACCCTTCTATTGCTTTGTCTATCGATGAAATCATCCGGTACGGGATGGATCAGACCGGATTCATCCGTCGTTTCCGGGATCAGTTCCAAGCATTCGAAATCGAACACGGACAAGGTTTAATAGCAAATCAGATTGCACGGGAAACCATTTCCGCAATCTCTCCCTACACTTGGCAAAAACCAGTAAATATTAGTACGATAGACGAATCTTTAGGTTATAACACCGCCATGCTGAATAAGATTCAAAAATTAGTAGAAAGCCGTATCGCTAATGCAAATACAGCCGACAAAGCCCATTATCAAGGTATTTTACTTCAAATAAAAACACTCTCAAAATAAAACATTCATATAAAGAGGCTCCGCTGGATCGTGGAGCCTCTTTATATTATAAAATTACAATCTTCTATTTCTTGAATATCAGCAATTCGACAGGAATAAAAGGATAGCCGTTATATCTCCTAACCGACTCTTCAATAATTGTTTTCCACGCTTTTTATGTGACTTTACCGAATCTATGGAGAGATTCAGTTTCTCCGCAATTTCCGCATTATCGAAACCTTCCATCACCAGTTGGAACACTTGTCCCGTCTGTTCCGGTAAATCCTGAATAGCCTCTGACAACAAGGCCAGTAACTCCTGCTCCACGATCTGGTTAAAAAAGAAGGTCGTTGTTTCCCGTTCCTTCAAGAAAGACATATACTCCTGCTCGATCCGGGCATGTTTCAAATAATTCAGACATTGATTCTTGGTGACCAGATACAAGTAAGATTTTAAGGCCACCACGACATCAAAAGCCGGTTTATCCGTGTATAATTTGAAAAATATCTCCTGTACAATATCTTCCGCCACGTCCGGGTCATTCACGAAATTAGTGGCAAATGCACAGAGTGAGGCATAATACTTTTCAAACAGGACTTTAAAAGCCCGGTCATCCCCAACTCTTTACGCATTTCACAATTTACCAGCAAGTCCTTATCATCAAAGCATATAGAACCCTCATCCGGAAAAATATTTCCCGCAATACAATTTAATAAAGTCGTTTTTCCTGCCCCATTTTTTCCTACAAGACCAACAATTTCGCCTTGATTAATCTGAAATGAAAAGTCATCCAAAGCTTTTTTCTCGCCATAACTCTTAGTCAATCCATTCACCTGCAAACCCCTCATGAAATCCCTCCCAAATTTTTCTTTACCTCTATCATCAAATCCTTATAATAGTTAAAAATCATTGCGCAATAGGCATCTTTCTGATTTATATTTCCATACCGTAAATAACTTCTTCCCCTGCAGCCTCCACCACATAAATACTTATATTTACATTCACTACAGTCTTCAAAATTATCTACATGCAAATTTTGAAATGGGTTTGTTTCGCTAAACACAATATCTCTAATTTCCTGTTTTAAAGAATTACCTAACAACAATTCTTTTTTGTGAAGCATATGACATGGATATACATCGCCTCTTGCATCAATGCTAATCAGCTTATTACCTGCTTCACAACGTGAACGACAAAGTATCGCTTCTCCTCCAATTGGAATATCTTCAATAGAAGCATCAATATTTAATTCCATTAATATTCTTTCGATTTCAATTAAATCAATATCACTTAATACATACTCGTTAAATAATGGATTTGTTTCGTCAACTGTAAATATACTGAAAGAAAAACGTACACCCATTTTTTTTGCCAGTTCATTATACTCTTTCATATATTTTATATTTTTTCTATGCAGGGTTACTATCATGTTTATTTCAATTAAATCTTTTAAACGCCTAACCGTATCCAAAACTTTTGGCATGATTCCTTTGTCACGAATAAAATAAGTTTTTTCACTGTATCCATCAATAGATATATTCAACTGATTAATATACCTAAGCACTGGGTAATATCTTTCAATATTCATTGTTCCATTTGTTATAATTGTAAGAAATTCAAATCTGCAAACTTCTTTTGCATATTTGCATATTTCTTCTAAATCATTTCTTATGAAAGGTTCTCCACCAGAAATAACAATTTTTTGAACTCCTACTTGTTTTAGTCCATCTAATATTTTTTTTATTTCATCACAAGAAAGTTTTTTAGACGTATTCCTATCTTCTATAAAAGAATAACAGCCTACACAGTGCAAATTACATGCATCTATAACATGTAAATATGCCGCATCAATCTTCTTCTCTTGTTCTTTATCTAAAAAGCCCATTTCTTTCATTGCATTATCAATTTCTGCTTGTTTTTTCTCATCACATAATTTGGAATCAGCAGTTTCTACATAAGCATATCCTTCGTCATCTAAACCAATTACTGCACCATTATCAAAATTTCCAAGCATGTGAATTCCATCTATATCAAATAATTTTTTGTTTCCATCCATATTTTTCTCCTTGTCATCCGCCTGTATATAACAAACCATGCAGGCGGATGATTATGTTCCATTATACTTTACATATGCTTTATTAGAATTTTTTTCCATAACTTACGCAAATGTAAAATCCTGCGCTGATACAGCCCGGTGCCGTCACTTTTTTGCTCTTAAATAACATACCCGCTCCTCCTTTCGTATTTTTTGATACTAACTAAAAATTCTTTCCATAGCTTATACAAATGAAAAATCCTGCACTGATACAGCCCGGTGCCGCCACTTTTTTACTCTTAAATAACATATCCATCCCCCTTTCTTTTTGATATGTCCTTATGATATATTTCCAACATTAATATTTATATTGTCATATATTAAAATTACATAAATTTTTATCAACTAATATTCTCTTTGTCTTTAGCGGTATCCTTCTCACAACCCATCAGATACACTCTCCGCAAGGCGCAAAAAAAACATCTTTCGCCCCAAACAGACAAAGATGTTTTTTCTGATTTTTACTATATATTCTATGGTAATTCAATAATAAATGCCTTGGTATATCCTTTCCATTCTTGTTCCAAATATAATCTCCCATTATGCATTTCTACGATTTTTTTGGTTATTGATAATCCCAGTCCACTGTTATGTTTCTCTGGATTTCTAGCTTTATCTCCACAAACAAACGGATCAAATATTTTGTCCTTAATTTCTTCTGATATTAATTCTCCACTGTCGGCTATTATAATTTTTTTCTGATTGGTCAGACAAACTAAAGCATTTATTCCTGCCGGATTGTGCTGTAATATGTTATTTAATAAATTTATAATAGCTCGTTTAAATATCTTAAAATCAATTTCTGCTTCTACTTTTCTATCCGGTATGTCAATTACAATATTAATTTGATTTTCCTCAAACAATAGTATTTTTTCAATGATAATCTGCCTTAAAAATTCTCCCAAATCATAATTCATCATTGTTAGTTTATAGTCTGCACAATCAAATCTTGTGTAATCTAAAAGCAATTCTGTCAATTCTGCCATATTAGTAGCATTTTCGTTGATAATCCGCATACATTTTTCTTTATGCTCCTCTGTTACCCGACCTTCTAATATCGCTGATGAATATCCCTGAATAATAGTAGTAGGCGTTTTTAAATCATGTCCTATATCTGTAAGTAATTGCTGCCGTTGTTGGTATGAAACTCTTTTTTCTTCTTCCATATCAAATAATCTTTTAACCATACTATTAAATGAATCTCTTATCTCAACAAATTCTGTCACGGCTTCAAAATTAAGTCTTACCGAATAATTACCTGTACTAATTTCGTTGAATGCATATATTAACATATATATAGGATTCGTTAATTCTTTTTTCATATAACAAGACAATCCCAAAACTGCCAGCATATATCCGGCTATTATAACTAATATCCCGCCCATATATATAATCAATATATTTTTAATACCATATTTCATATTAGATACTGTTGCCGTTACTTGTACATATTTTGCCGGTATACATACAATTCCTAATCGTTCTTCTCCCTTTTCATCAGTGAAATACTTCATGCTGGCATAAACCTTTTCATCATTTCTAAGTAATTCACCTTTTGTAAGCTTAATTAGTTGTTGCTGCGTGTATGCTTCTACTTCTTCATTATTGGTTGTATATATTACCTGCAGTTCTTCATCAAGTATACTCAGCCACCCGTCAATACTGCGAATATAATTTGTATCTACGCTCGAATATTCTTCGATTATCAAAGTATCCGCAAAATAATATTGCGCTTCTGTTAACAAATACTTATCGCCCATCATCTGAATAAAAAAATTCGCACATAAAAAAACAACAAGTATAATTAAAGAAAAGAAAACAAAGTTTGTTTTGAGAAATTTACTAATATTTTTTTTTCTATTTTTCAAATCGATACCCCAATCCTCTTACAGTTTTAATTAATTGTGGATTCTTTGAATCGTCTTCTATCTTATCACGTAATTTACTAATATAAACTACCACCGTATTATCTGTGTAATAGTATTCATTTTCCCATACCAGTTCAAAAATTTGTGCTTTTGTGAATACTCTGCCCGGCTCAGTCATAAAAAGCTTTAACAGTTTGTACTCCATATATGTTAAATCAATTTCTCTATTTTTTTTATAAAGTTTACATTCGCGTTGATCAAGCATTAACTCTCCAATAATAACTTTTTCATCCTGTTTTTCCTTAGAACCACCAAAATCATAAAATCGTCTTATTTGAGCATTAATTCTTGCAACCAATTCCAACGGATTAAACGGCTTCGCTACATAATCATCTGCTCCCAAATTTAAGCCCAAAATTTTATCAGCATCCTGGTTTTTAGCAGATAAAATAATTACTGGTACATTACTGATCTTTCTTATTCTTTTAATGACCTCATATCCATTTAACTCCGGTAGCATGATATCCAAAATCACTAAATGAATTTCTTCCTGTTCAAAAAGATTAACAGCTATTCTCCCATCACGTGCTGCATATATAAAATATTCTTCTTGCTCTAAGTATATTTTTATTAAGTCTATAATTTCTTGAGAATCCTCTACAATCAAAATATTCTTCATTTTTATTTTTCCTTCCCCTCATATATTTGTTTAATCTTGCTAATTATTTTTCTATAAAATTCTTATTGTTTTCTACATAGCATATACAAAATTTCAGCCTTATTTTCTCAAATATTTTATAAAATCAATTATATCATAAATTGTTAATTTTTGTTTCAAAAAATTCTACCACTACTAAAAAGTTCTTTTTTTCTTCACATTTTTGTTTTATACTAAAATTTGGAGTAAAATCCAAAATCTGATTGAGATAAGAATGGAGATTTTTATGGAAAACAAACATTATGAACCGGTCGCTTATCTTCCGAAAGAGCAGGCTGAACGTTTTCAGGAATTTTTGAAATTTTCGGGAATTGCAGACATTGAAATGAATGTCAATGAATTAAACAGCACTTATTCTGTCAGTGTTGCTTCGGGCGATTTTGAAAAAGCAGATAATCTTTATCATGTTTTTTCCGAAAATGAACTAAAAAAAGATTCTACGGAAGACGAGCTGACTCAGGGTGGCAGTATTTACAATAACTCTGCCGAAAAATACAGCGACAATCTCTCCTCTGCCATCACATTTTTTGTGTGTGGCGGTGCGGGACTGATTATTTTACTGCTCAATGACTTTAATGTACTTCACCTGTTCCACTTTTCAGGTGCTTCCGCAATCCTGACAAATGTTGTGCTTGGCGGACTTTTTATTGCATTTTTACTGATTGGCTTCAAATCACTCAAATATTCCAAAAATATTAAATCACAGATGAGTGTGGAAAATGAACTTTCAGATAAATTAAACAACTGGCTTGCCAAAAACGTGTCACCGGAAGCCATTGAAGCTTCTTACGATGGCAGTATCCCGGAAGAAATGAAGTATTTTAACCGCAGCAGCTATTTAAAAAACGCGCTGTCAGAAGCCTTCCCGGATGCAGATGATTCTGTTATCGAAGTGGTCAGTGACCAGTACATTGAAGATACTTTTAATTCTTCACATGAATAATGCCTTTAAATATTTTTGATTCTGCTATGTTTTAAAACTATTCAAAAACCGCAGGAATATGAATCAGACTCCGGATTCCCGGACATCTGTCACACTCCTGCGGTTTTATTTTTTATGATACCAGGGTCAAAAGATCTGAACCCACATGAGCTTGCTCATAGGTGGGTGAATGATCTTGTGACCGTATAATTATTTGTTTGAAAGATATTCATCAATACCCTTAGCACCGGCTTTACCTGCACCCATGGCAAGAATAACAGTTGCTGCACCTGTTACGGCATCACCACCGGCATAAACGCCTGTCTTTGTTGTCTTACCTGTTTCTTCCTCTGCAATAATGCACTTTCTGTTATTGATATCCAGTCCCTTTGTTGTAGAAGAAATCAATGGATTTGGAGATGTACCCAGTGACATGATTACTGCGTCTAAATCCATTACATATTCAGAACCCGGAACTTCAACCGGTCTTCTTCTTCCTGAAGCATCCGGTTCGCCCAGTTCCATTTTAACGCACTTCATACCCTTTACCCAGCCGTTTTCATCAGCGATAATTTCAGTCGGGTTTGTCAGAAGGTCAAAGATGATACCTTCTTCTTTTGCGTGATGTACTTCTTCTGCTCTTGCAGGAAGTTCCGCTTCACTTCTTCTGTATACGATATGTACTTCTGCACCAAGTCTTAACGCTGTTCTTGCAGCATCCATGGCAACATTACCGCCACCTACGATAGCTACCTTATTGAATCTTGCAATCGGTGTATCGTAATCATCGTTGAAAGCTTTCATCAGGTTGCTTCTTGTAAGGTATTCATTTGCAGAAAATACGCCATTTGCATTTTCACCCGGGATACCCATAAATCTAGGCAGACCTGCACCGGAACCGATAAATACAGCTTCAAAACCTTCTTCTTCAATTAACTGGTCGATTGTCATAGACTTGCCGATAACAACGTTTGTTTCAATCTTAACGCCTAAGCTCTTTACATTTTCAATTTCACTTGCAACAACGGTTGACTTTGGCAGACGGAATTCAGGAATACCGTAAACAAGTACACCGCCCGGCTCATGAAGGGCTTCAAAGATTGTTACGTCATAACCCATCTTTGCAAGATCTCCTGCACAGGTAAGACCTGAAGGACCTGAACCAATAACGGCAACTTTCTTATTCTTCTTTTCCGTAGATTTTTCCGGCTTAATCTGATTTTGCCTTGCCCAGTCAGCAACGAAACGTTCCAGCTTACCAATAGAAATTGCTTCGCCCTTGATACCGCGGATACATTTTCCTTCACACTGGCTTTCCTGTGGACATACACGTCCGCAGACAGCCGGAAGTGCTGATGACTGACCGATAATCTTATAAGCAGCTTCAAAATTCTTTTCTTTAACTTCATGAATAAATGCCGGGATATTAATGGATACAGGGCATCCCTTAATACACTGTGCATTCTTACAATTAATACATCTGCTGGCTTCTAATACAGCTTCTTCTTCGTTGTAACCCAGACAAACTTCATCAAAATTCTTATTTCTTACGTCAGGAGCCTGCTCTCTGACTGGTACTTTCTTTGTAACGTCCATTATGGAACCTCCTACCTGTTGTTTTATTTTTTATGATTAATCGTTGCAGTTGCCACAGCCGCCGTGATGTGTATCACCTTCCTGAAGCTTTAACATGGCTCTGCCTTCTTCTGTCTTATACATCTGCTGACGTTTCATTGCCTGATCAAAATCTACCAGATGTCCGTCAAATTCCGGTCCGTCTACGCAGGCGAATTTGATTTCGTCGCCAACCTGTAAACGGCAGGCACCACACATACCTGTACCATCAACCATAATCGGGTTCATGCTGACAATTGTAGGAATTCCCAATTCTTTTGTCAACAGACAGACAAACTTCATCATAATCAGAGGTCCGATTGCGATACAACGGTCATACTTTTTGCCCTGATTGTTTACTAAATCCTTTAATACATCTGTACCCATGCCTTTTCTGACATAGCTTCCGTCATCGGTTGTAATGTAAAGATTACCGGCTACAGCTTCCATCTCTTTTTCAAGGATAAGTAAATCTTTATTTTTTGCCCCCACAATAACATCGGCATCAATGCCATGTTCATGCAGCCATTTTACCTGTGGGTAAACCGGTGCTGTACCAACACCACCTGCTACAAACACAAGCTTCTTTTTCTTTAATTCTTCAATATCTTCTCCAATTAATTCTGAAGGACATCCGAGTGGTCCTACGAAATCTTCAAAAGCATCTCCCGCCTTTAAATGTGCCATCTTTTCTGTAGATGCGCCCACTGTCTGGAACACAATCGTAACAATGCCCTTTTCACGGTCAAAGTCGCAAATAGTAAGAGGAATTCTCTCTCCTTTTTCGTCCATCTTTACAATGATGAACTGCCCCGGCTGGCAGTGTCTGGCAACTCTTGGCGCCTCAACATCCATCAGGTAAATTTTGTCTGCTAATTTCTCAGCTTTCTGAATCTTATACATCTTAGTACCCCTTTCAATTTATATTCCGTGTATATAAAAGACACGTTTATAACATAGTAAATCGCGGCATTGCTGCCTTTTTAATAAGAAGATGCCTGATATGCGCCTTCTGTTCCTGTAATCTGGTAACATTTCCCATTTTTAATGCCTACCCCGTAGTTTCCCTCTGTCGTGGTCTGTGTGCCGGATTTTAAATCCACCCGGATCTGATACAGTTCCGTATCGTTAATTGTGACATTTCCCACATAAGAAAAGACTGCCGCCGCACCATTTGGTGCTGTCTGCTCATCTGCATTGAGCATCCCAAGTTCTTTCATGCGGTCTTTTAAAATCTCTAACGCTTCTGTATACGTATAGGATTTTTGTGGATTCACAATATAATTCTTCCTTGCAACAGAACTTACCAGATCATGTTCATCAACTGCAACAGCTGATACAACAATATTGCCTTCCGGCATTGAAAAAGGCTCTGTATAAGCCTGTGAATCTGTTGTCGGTGTCGTTCCGTCTGTTGTGTAATAAATTTTCGTGCCATCTGCAGCATCAATAGAAATTTTTTCTCCATATTCATAAGTGCCTGATGACGGACTGATGACCGGCGCATCCGGCTTCTGATAGTTAATAGTATAGTCAAATTCCGCAACCGGACTGTATACACCGATTGTATTGACCGCAACGGCTTTCAACGCCGTAATACCACCCTCAAGCGCAATCGCTTCTGTATACTGTGTACTGCTGCTGTCCGGCTGTGTACCGTCTGTTGTATAATAAATTGTACAGGAATCCTCTGCAAATAAAGAAACCTGTAATTCCCTTTGATACTGTCCCGGTGTTTCGGATACAGTCGGTGCCTGTACCTCATACTGGGATAACAACTTCTGGGCATCTGTTCCCTGATACTGTGCAATCAATTTATTCAAGGCATCGCCGTCTTCTTTATCCGCATAAAACTGTGCCAGTGCAGATAATGCATTCTCATTATTTTTATCTACCTGCAAAATCGCAAGCAGCATATCCAATGCCTGCTGTTCTTCTTTATCCTGCTGATAGCACTGATAAAGTGCATACATCATATCTACATTTTTTTTACCTTCACCGGTCTGATAAGCTTTGGCAAAATATTGCTTTGCATTATGATAATCCTGTTTTTTTAACAATTCCATGGCTTTTTGATAATTATAAGAATAGGATTTGCGGTTGGAAATACCCCATACGGTAATTCCTGCAATCACTGCGACGGTCACTGCCGCCACAATTCCCACAATCAGTATTTTCTTTTTTTTATCTGCTTTCAAAGCCGTTTTGGATGTTTTTTTCGATAAATCTGTTTCCGGCTTATCAGTGTCCTGCTTACCGTTCCCCGGTTTATCCATTCCGAGGTGTACTTTTACCGGTTCTATTACCTGTGTTTCTAAAGACACCTTTGTTTCTGTCGCAGCTTTTTTCTCCATGGCGGCTTTCTGCATGCTTTTCTGCTGTTTTTCCTTCTCCGCCTGTCTTGCCTGAAGCTGGATATCTACTAAATCCGGCAAAACCTGAGTCTTCATCTGGGCAGCATCTTTTTTCCCTGCATTTCCCGCGGTTGTAGAACGGACAGGTATTTCCTGTTTTCCCATTGCAGCCTTTGCTACATTGGTTTCTTCTTCTACCAGCTTTTCAATGGATTTTGCAAGCTCTATATCAATTTCTTCTTTATTATCGTTACTCACTGAGCCTAAATCAGTACGCGTATCGTCTGGTTTACTTTCATCATGACTGCCCATAGCTAACTCCTATTTCTTTATTTAACATGAACAATCATACCATATACAAATGATTTTAGCAATAAATGATACTGTGAATTTTTTGACGAAACAAATTCACCTTTCTTTTGCACTTTTTATTTATATATTTTATTGTTTGTTTATATTTTGTACACACTTTGCTCACAATTCCCAGATATAATAAATCTCGATAGCAAAGATATTCTTTCTATCTCCCCCTCATATTTTTTTGACCGGTACTCTCCCCAAGGGTACCGGTTTTTTATTACTTTTTTTAATTCTATATCTGCTAAATCGGCTTTCAATAATTCCTGCACTACAATAAAAAGCAGCCACAGACGTTCTTCACGAACCGCCTGCGGCTGCTTTTATTAATACCGGAATACCACTACTGTGTTATTCTTACCGGATATTTGTTACTCTTACTGTGCATGACAAAGTCTTATTATTTAAGACTGCTGTTACAGTTGTCGTACCTGCCTTACGGGCAACTACATGACCTGTTGAGTCGACTGTGCAGACTCTCGGGTTACTGCTCCTCCATGTCACCTTGCTGTTACTGTCGTTACCGATAACATCCAGCCAGTATGAATCATACTGTTCCAAAGTGATGCTTGAACGGCTGATAGCCAGTGAATGGACTGTACAAGATGAAAGTGCAGTACCATTGACGCTTTCTGCCACAACTTCCGCAGTACCAGGACCCACTGTTGTAATTACGCCATTACCATCTACTACAACAATACCGGTATCTGTTGAATACCATTCATAGGAATCCGTATTAATTGCCGGACGCACTCTGACAGATAACTGTCTTGACTTACCGGTGAGCATATAGATTTCGCTTGAATTAATCTTAATGGATGTAATATTAACTACCGGCGTTACATATACCCAGCAGACACCCTTTACATTATTTCCATCCTTCGAAGTCGCTGTAATCTTACACTTACCTGTACTTAAAGCAAAGATTTCGCCGGCTTCATCAACTGTTGCAATTTCTTCATTAGAAGATTCCCATGTTACATCTTTAATCGATGCATCGTCCGGTTCAATAACTGCCTGTACAATGCGGGATTCTCCAACTAACATACGGACTGTATCCGGTTCAATACGGATAGATGTCACCGGATTTACAACCTGAACAACACAGGTAGCGGATACACCGCTGCCATCAGCTGCTGTTACAGTAATAACTGCAATACCCGGTTCACCCGCATTTAATGTACCGTAAGAGTCTACGGAACAGATTGAATTATCGGATGAGGTCCATATAATATTTTTATTGGTTGCCGTATCAGAACCTACCGTTGCTGTTAAAGTTCCGGAAGTTCCGACATTCATAAATTTATGTGTTTCACTTAATGTAATAGAAGAAACATATTCTTTTACATCAATCGTACAAGCTGCTGTCAGCTGACACTCCTCTGTTGTAACAATGATTACGCAGGAGCCACCCTTTACTGCTGTTACAACACCCATTTCATCAACGGTTGCAACATCAGGATCACTTGAACGATACGTTACATTCTTATTTTCAGCATCATACGGCTCGATATTCGGAATAATCGCATACTTTGCACCTACCCATAATTCCTGATAATCAGAATTTAAGGTAATACCTGTTACCGGCTGTGTAACTGTTACAACACAGTATGCTGTCAGACCGGAATCCGGGTTTGTTGCAATAATAGAAGTTGTACCTGCACCGGTAGCTGTTACCTTACCGTCGCTTTCCACTGTACACACATCTTCATCACGGCTTTCCCATGTAATGATTTTGTTATCCGCATTTTCCGGAAGACAGGTTGCATTCAGCCAGAATACCTGACCTTTTCTTACTGTAATATCTGTTGTATTTAAAACAACCTGTGTAACCGGCTGTTTTACATAGATATTACACATTGCAGATGCCTTGCCATCTAATGATTCACAAAGAATTGTACAGCTTCCTGTTCCAACTGCCTGTACTAAACCGTTAGAGTCTACGATACAAACATTGGTATTAGAAGATGTCCAGCGTACTGTTCTGTTAGATGCCTCTAACGGAAGTACTTCTGCTGTAATTCTTAATGTATCTCCGATTCTCATAATTTCATCTGTATAATCGAGTGTAATCGTTTCTACCGGAATATCAATGACAAAATTACAGAATGCCTGAAATGCGCCGTCTTCAGTTTTACAAACAACTGCTGCATGTCCCGGTTTTACAAATGTTACAAGACCATTCTCATCAACCTTTACAATGCTTTCATCTGTAGACTGCCATGTAACATTTCTGTTAACACCTTCCCCTGCAGGAAGAACAGTTGCCACTAACTGGAACTGTCCGACAGACATAGAAGATTCTACCGATGTTTCATTTAATACAACACCTGTAACCGGTTCTCTTACATAAACATCACAAGTTGCTGTCTTTAATCCATCTTCTGTAATAACACTGATGGTTGCTGTACCACCGGCTACACCCGTGATAGTTGCCGTGTAGCTGTCACCTTCAACTGTTGCAACGCTTGTATTTGAAGAAGACCATAATACTTTATCATTGGTTGGTCCTGCCGGATTAAATAACAGCTGGACCGTTCCGGTTGAACCTCTGTCAATCTGAATAGACGACGGATTAATGGATACTTCATTAACCGGTGTCGTTACATAAATAACACAGGTTGCTGTCTTCATAACGCCGTTAACGTTTTGTGTAACAATCAAATGTACCGTACCGGACTTCACACCAGTAATCTTAAATGTCTTACCGTCCTGCTCTACTGTAACCAGATCACCTGTCGGAATTGTTCCGTCATCCTTTGGCTGGTTTTCAAGCTTATAAGTAATTGGATTGGCTGTAATATCTGTAGCTGTTACAAGGGCTGACACTTCAATGGTTTCGCCCATGTTAACAGATGTCTTATCTGCACTTAATGCAAAATCATCAATAACAGTAATTTCATACACCAGCTGAATCGGCTGATTGTACTTTGTACTGAAATCATCTGCTGCTCTTGATGCATATATCTTTGCAGTACCGGCACCAATTGCCGTAACAAGACCTGTTGTTGCATCAACCTGCAGGACTGCATTGTTCGATGTTGTCCATGTAATCTCTGTCGGATTTGCTGATGTTGATAACTGCAGCTGGTCATCAACGTTCATATTGCTGACCTGATTGCCCAGTTTCTTAAACGGTACAATAACATCAACGGTATCATGCGTATACCATGTCTTATTGCCCTGTGCATCATATGCCGGAATACCTACTGTTACCGTAGAAACACCTGCATACTTACCAAGTACTGAACCGTCCTGTGCAACTTCAACAACCTTCGGGTCAGATGACTCGTAAAAAACACCTGCCGTTGCCGGATTATTGATGTTAGAACCAATAACATACTTCGTAAACTCTACATATGGTTCATCATTTAACTTTAAACACTTGCGGTTATTATTGTCTCTGTAAATGTTTGAATCATTAAATTCTACTTTTGCACGAACTGTAAATTCTTTGCAAAGAGCATCTTCACCGCCGCCGTCTGCTGTTCTTACAATAACCGTTGCCTGTCCACCGCCGACAACCTTTAAAGTTGCCTGTGTGCTGGATGATGAAACCAGTTCAACTACACCGTCATGAGAAACGTTTCCACTGGTGTCGTTCTTTGTTTCAATAAAAATCTTGTTAGAATCACAGGTATTGGTTGTAAATGTGATCTGATCACCAACTGTATAAATCGTACTGTTGGAATGAGTTGTCGTAACTTCAAGCGGTACAACAACTTTTGCCGTCAGGCTGGTAACCAGTGACTTATTGATAATGGAACCTGTGCTGTCATACTGAATAGAATAGTATGTAGCTGTCACATCTGCTTTACCGGCATGTGCACCCTTAATAATAGGAATCATACCTTTTGCAGTGTCGTGATCCATTACATCATTTTCTCTGCGGAATGTAACAATATCGTTATTAGAAGATGTCCATTCGATATTATTACCATTTGGTGCGTAATTCTGGTTCGGATCCCCATTATCATCCGTACCGGTAAGAGAACTAACCTGTACAACCGAGTTAGACTCTTTATTGAATGCAATGCTTGCAGAAGTCGTTGACAATCTCATGGCAACACTGGTCGCAGCGTTGGCATAGAGCATATATCCTCCTAACAGAGCGATTGCAAAGATTGCAGCTGCCAGCACCTTCCAGCCCTTACGCAATCTTCTAATCTGATAAATTTTTTTCATAACAGACCTCTTTTCTACTGTATTCTAAATACCTATTTAGTCTATCGACTACATTTTGTGTTTAGTTTACTATATTTTCACAATTTTTTCAACATTTTCCACAAAATTTACGTTTTAATTCCCCCGCATGGGAGGCTTCTGTTACAAAGGTACTACATAAACAGACTGCCGCACTTTCAAAGCACGGCAGTCCCATGGACTTAAAAACAATTCCTGCAATTATTTCTGAACAAGATGTATAGCGAATCCGCCGAACTCGCCCTTGAAATAAATTGCCTTTAATCTGTCATTTTTAATAACGGCTGAATCCTTGTCAAATTCAAATCCACGTTTCTCTAAATGATAGATTGCTCTTTCAATATAGTTTGTTGCGATTGCAATATGGCCATGTGTTCCACGCCCCTGCTTTTTCATCAGCTCAAAGCCTGTTCCTGAAAATACTGAACTGTTACCGACTTTCTTTTCAAAGCTGAACATCTTATTGAATGTATCTGCAAGGTCTTCTGCCTCTTCACCGCTCTGTAAGTTGACACCAACGTGTCTAACTTCAAATCCAAGCATCGTATCAACAGCTTCTCTTGTCAGATTCTTAATGCCTTCAAAATCACCTGCTGCAACCATGTCCTTCTTTACCATCCATGAACCGCCACAGCATACAATCTTGCCAAAGTCAAGATAAGACTTTAAGTTGCCTGCATTGATACCGCCTGTCGGCATAAATTTCATATTTGTATATGGTGCTGCCATAGACTTAATCATGTTGAGTCCGCCTGCTGCTTCAGCCGGGAAGAATTTTACGACATCAAGTCCTAATTCAATCGCTGTTTCTACATCAGAAGGATTGCTTGTACCCGGAACAATCGGATAACCCTTGTCCAGACAATGCTTTACAACCTTAGGATTCAGTCCCGGACTGACAATAAACTTTGCTCCTGCATTCATGGCTCTGTCTGCCTGCTCCGGTGTTAATACTGTACCGGCTCCGACAACAAGTTCAGGGAACTTTTCAGCCATGATACGGATAGATTCCTCTGCTGCTGCTGTTCTGAATGTTACTTCTGCGCATGGAAGTCCGCCTTCAATTAAAGCCTTTGCTAACGGTTCTGCATCTTTTGCATCATCTAATGCGATAACCGGTACAATACCAATCTTGCTCAATTCTTCTACAACTTTATTCATTTTAACTTCTCCTTTTACTAGAATATGTAATTTCTTTTTATTATAGAGTTGGTACATTTTTTTGTCAATTCATAGTTTTGTAAATTCATGAAATTCTTTCGGTAAAAAATATAGATTAAATCGGACAAGTATGATAGAATACATTTGTAATAAAATATTTTGGAGGTATCTAAAAAATGAAATTAAATTTAAGACCAGCCGAAGAGTGCACATTTGATGCCGTATCTTTAGGTGAAGTAATGCTTCGTCTTGATCCGGGTGAAGGAAGAATCCGTACAGCAAGAAGCTTTAGAGCATGGGAAGGCGGCGGAGAATACAATGTTATCCGTGGTCTTCACAAGTGTTTCGGAATGAACACAGCTGTTATCACAGCTTTCGCTGATAACGAAGTAGGTCTTCTTATGAAAGACTTCATCGAGCAGGGTGGCGTTTCAACAGACCTCATCTGCTGGAAGAAGACTGATGGTATCGGACGTCTTTGCAGAAACGGTCTGAACTTCACAGAAAGAGGATTTGGTATCCGTGGCGCTAAGGGCTGCTCTGACAGAG
>OJNJ01000934.1_pt1 | contig 17030 bp, 7 predicted proteins | sample 1597491 | NCBI WGS metagenome assembly OJNJ01 (sample SAMEA2452132, study PRJEB22498) | human gut metagenome | biome: human feces; feature: human gut; material: feces | place: Australia | collected 2012 | reverse complement strand
AGAGCGGAAAAGTGCCATGGAAACTGTAAAAATGAGTTTCGGTGAGAAGGGAAGCCTTCTCTTTGCAGTATTAAACGTACTGCAGCTTGTCGGCTGGACAGCTATCATGATCTATGATGGTGCACTCGCAGCAGACGGTCTGTTACATAGTGGTATATGGATCTGGGCAATTGTGATCGGAATTTTGATCATAGTGTGGATCTTTATCGGACTGACTAATCTTGGAAAGTTAAATACCGTTGCAATGACCGCACTTTTTGTATTGTCACTGGTACTTTTTAAGGTGATCTTCTTTAATACAGATTTTGTAATGCCGATCGCAGTAAGTGACGATATGATGACTTTTGGAGCTGCGGTAGAGCTTGCAGTCGCAATGCCTCTTTCCTGGTTACCGCTTATCAGCGATTATACGAGAGAAGCAGAAAAACCATTCGCAGCAACCTTTACAAGTGTACTCGTATACAGCGTAGTCAGCATTTTTATGTACATGATCGGTATGGGAGCCGCTATTTTTACCGGCGAATACGATATCGCGCAGATTATGTTAAAGACAGGTCTTGGCGTTGTGGGATTACTGATCATTGTATTCTCAACTGTTACAACAACGTTCTTAGATGCTTATTCCGCAGGAGTTTCCTGTGTTTCCATTTCTTCTAAAATTCAGGAGAAATGGGCAGCGATCATTGTTACTGTGATCGGAACGATCGCAGCGATCGTTTATCCAATGGATAACATTACAAACTTCTTATATCTAATCGGATCTGTTTTTGCTCCGATGATCGCAGTGCAGATTGCAGATTACTTCATTTTGAAGAAAGCGGATTCTGAAAAAAATGCTTTCCAGTGGCGTAATCTGATCGTATGGCTTGCCGGATTTATTATTTACCGCATATTAATGCACGTAGATACTCCGCTTGGAAATACTCTGCCGGATATGGTGATCACAGTCGTTCTCTGCCTGATTGTGGAAAAGGTTGCAGAAGCAATGCGAAAATGAGGACGAAAGAATGAAAAAATCTAACTTAAAGAAATTAACAGTCACAGCAATTTTAGCAGCAGTAGCCGTAGTGGGAAGCTTATTTTCCTTCCCGGTATTCGGTTCAAAATGTGCACCGGTACAGCATATGGTAAATATTTTATGTGCAGTTACCGTAGGTCCTTGGTGGGCACTGGCACAGGCATTTATCGCATCTTTGATCCGTAACTTATTAGGACTTGGAAGCCCGCTTGCGTTCCCGGGAAGTATGTGCGGTGCATTACTTGGCGGCCTGCTGTATAAATATGGAAAGAAACTTCCGTTTGCTTACATTGGAGAAGTAGTGGGAACCGGTATTCTCGGCGGAATGCTTTCTTATCCGGTTGCATATCTTGTGATGGGAAATACAGCAGCAACATTGTTTATGTTTGTAGTGCCATTCCTCATCAGTACCTGTGGAGGAACGATCATTGCGATCATTATCACGCTGCCAAAAAAATCAGGTATGCTCGGAAAAATGAAGGACAGTCTGGAAGAGTAGATGAAAGTTTTCTGCGCACTCTTTAATTTCTTATAAAGGAAGAGAAAGATGCAAAGTAAGAAAGGGCGTGTGAAAAAACGAGAGTTTTTTCATTCGTCCTTTTGCTTATAGTTATAATAATAGCTATATTACATAAAAAAGGGTATAGTTCCCCTTACCCCATAAGAATGATATTATGAAATCTTATGCGGCAGCTGCAACTTTTTTCTGTTTGTTGTGATATTTATAAAGATTGTGTCCGATAGAAACGAGAAATACTTCAAGCAATACAGATTTTATTCCTCTTCGGACAATTCTTTTGTACCACCGGTCGTTTTTCATGATACCAAAGGTACCTTCTGCCTGAATGGATCTGTTCATCCTTAGAAGCGCTCCCTGGATGCTTTCGAGATTTTCTATCACTTCCTGATGCATCGCTGTAAGTTCGCGGTTGATCCGTACAGTACGGTTTTTATCTGTCTTTTTACATTGTTCTGCATATGGACAGCCGGAGCAATCTTCACACTGATACACTTCTTCCTGACGCCCATACTTGTTCCCTTTTACGTTTTTTCGATACTGAAGATAAAAGCTTTTCCCGTTTGGACAACGCATGATTCCGCCTTCCCCGATTGGAAAATTTACTGCACGAAATGGATCTTCATGATACTTCTTGTCTGTAGTCTCTTTCTTGAACATGGTAAATTTCATATATTTTTCCATTCCATGCTGCTCACAGAAGATGTAATTGTTGTAAGAACCATATCCAGCATCTGCTACTGGGTACTTCGGATAGAAGCCATATGTAGTATAAAACTTGTCCATTAATGGAATAAAACAATCCATATCTGAGCGATACTGATTTACATCAACAACAGCAATATATTCATCTGCAACACCGACCTGTACATTATAAGCTGGAAGCAACTGGTCATTGCCCATGTAGTCTGTCTTGATTCGCATAAAAGTGGCTGAATGGTCTGTTTTCGAGTAACTGTTGCGATCTTCTCCACAGATTTTGATTTTTTCCACGTATTCTTCCAACTTAGCAGCATACTCTTTGAGTTTCTCATAATGACGTTGTTGTGTAGTTTTGCGATGTCCCCTGCCATGAACAAACATTGCTTCATTAATCTGCCAGACTTCTGCATACTGTTCAGCAGCTTCCTTCAGATACTCTGGTGCGTACTCACTATTGATACAAAGTTTCATACCTGTACATGAAAGTTCCTCATTGATTTCCTCAAAGAGTGTAGTTATCTTACCAAAGAGACGGTATCTGGATTTTTCGGTTGCTTTTTTCCATACCCAGGAGTATTTATTCGCATTTGCTTCAAACTTGGATCCATCAATGTATAGATGTTGAAGATCTACATGCTCTGTCTCGAAGATTTTTTTGTTTATATCTTGAAATATTTCTTCAATGGAATCAGCAAGTACTTCGTTGATGAAGTAGCCGAAAGTACGGTAAGAAGGTGCTTGATGATCCATAAGATACATGAAGCGGAGATTGACTTTACACTGATCCTCCAGTTCACGCAATGATATATAGCCATTCGCCATAAATCCAAACAAAACTGTTTTCAACATGCTGACCGGGTCATATCTGAGTCTTCCTGTATAATGTTGAGGAATATTTTTCAGATATTTCTCCAGTTCGATTTCTCCCATAAATCTATCAAAAGTCAGCACTGGATCACAGATGTCCAAATAATCTTGAATTAGCATTGGCAAAACTGCCTGTTTTGGGTTAGAATAGATTATGTTATTAATTTTTTTCACAAATTAATTATAACAGAAAGAAAGACCTTGAGTTCATTATAAACTCTTGGTCTTTCTTTTTTTTCGGGACTATTCTTTTTTCACAGCCCCTTTTTTGCGTGTAGAAAAAATGTAAATATTTTACCCAAATTACATCAGATTATATGGTGTGAATTGTAGGAGAATAATATAATAAAAAGAATAATTGTAAAGAAAAACAGGGGGAAAAAGTTGAAGAAATTTTATATTGCATATGATACAGACGTTGGGATAAAAAAGAAGACAAATCAGGACAGTCTGTTATTAAAAGGATGTTCTGAGGAACATGGAGAGACACTTCTGATCGCAATTTGTGATGGCATGGGTGGCATGGAAAAAGGGGAGCTTGCCAGTGCAATGGTCGTCAGGGCTTTTTCAGACTGGTTTGAACAGGTTTACATAAAGAACGAAATGCATGTTGGGGATGAAGGAATAAGACAACAGTGGCAGAGTCTTTTGGAAGAAATAAATGGCAGACTGATCAGGTATGGAAAAGAAAACCAGATTCAGCTTGGAACAACAATAAGTGCGGTTTTATTAAACAGTGATGGGCAATATATGCTTTGTCATGTTGGAGACACCAGAATTTATACATTATCGGATACGTTGCAGCAGCTGACCGAGGATCATACATTCATTGCGCGAGAAATAAAACGTGGGAATATGACAATAGAGGAAGCTAAAAAGGATAATCGCAGAAACGTGCTTCTTCAGTGTATCGGTGTGAATGAATTTTTTGAACCACAATATGAGAATGGAAGGCTGGCACATGGCACAGCCCTTTTGTTATGCTCAGATGGATTCCGTCATATGTTATCAGAAGACGAAATTTCTGAGTCACTGAATCCGCATAAAAATCTTGATGAAGCGCAGATAAAAGAAAAATTGAGAGAAATGATCGAATGGAATAAACAACGGATGGAAACGGATAACATTTCTGCAATTTATATCAAACTCAAATAAGGCAAAAGAGGAAATGAAAGTTGGCTGAGAGAGGAACAATTATTGAGGGAAAATACGAGGTTTTAAAGCTGATCGGAAAAGGTGGAATGTCAAAAGTTTACCTGGCGATGGACAAAAACCTGAATAAGCAGTGGGCAATCAAAGAAATCGAGAGAAAAGCTTATGATAAGAACAATGAAGTTGTAGTTGCAAGTGCAATGGCGGAAGCAAACATGATGAAAAAACTGGATTATCCGTCACTGCCAAGAATTGTAGACATTATCGAAAAAGAAAATGTAATCTATGTTGTCATGGATTACATTGAGGGAGAAACCTTAAGCAGTGTATTGAGTAAAGAAGGTGCACAGCCACAGGAAGTTGTAATTGAGTGGGCAAAGGAACTATGCAGGGTATTGGATTATCTGCATACGCAGAATCCGCCAATTATCTACCGGGATATGAAACCGGCAAACATTATGCTGCAGCCGAATGGAAATATCAAGTTAATTGATTTTGGTATTGCGAGGGAATACAAAGAACAGAATCTGGCAGATACAGTCAGTCTTGGAACAAAAGGATATGCTGCGCCGGAGCAGTTTGGAGGAAAAGGTCAGACGGATGCCAGAACAGACGTATATTGTCTTGGCGTGACGCTATACCATTTACTCACAGGACAGAATCCATGTGAACCTCCTTATGAGATATATCCAATCCGATATTGGAATCCGCAGTTGTCCAGTGGATTAGAAGCAATCATTCAAAAATGTACCCAGTTAAACCCGGAAGACCGTTATCAATCATGTGCAGAATTGTTATATGCGTTGGATCATTATGATGAGATGGACGAGGGGTATCGAAAGAAACAGAAAAATAAGCTGAAAGTTTTTTTTATTACAGCATGTTCAGCTGTATTTTTTCTGATTGCAGGGTGTGTATGCACAGGAATGAGGGTTCATGTGAACAACAGCGATTATGATAATAACATCAAGCAGGCAGAATTATCTGCGACAGATGAGGAAAAAATCGATTATTATGCCAAAGCAATAGATATTCTGCCGGGCAATTCGGAAGCGTATTTTGGAATAATCGAGGCATTTAAGGATGACGCGGTCTTTTCATTGGAAGAAGAGGAATTATTCAAAAAGAAAATAAACAGTAATTTGACTGTTTTGCAGCAGAATAGCGATTATGGGGATCTTGCTTTTGAGATAGGAAAATTATACTGGTATTACTACGATTATGGAAAAACAGAAAATTCAGACAATCAGATAACCAGAATGAAAAGTGCGATTCAGTGGTTTGAGGCGGCATGTACTTATGGCGGTGAAGACAGCAGTTATTATACGATGGCTGAAATGTACCGTGATATAGGACAGTTTAACCGCGATATCACACTGAATGTGCAGGAAGCATCTGATAAAGGAACCTATCTTCCATATTGGGAGAATATAACAAAACTCGTAGCAACCGTATCTGAGAGTCAGGATGAGAATGAAATTGTAAATCTGGAAGTATACAAACTGGCAATGAATGCTGTGGAAACTTATGCAAGAAAATTTAAGGCAGATGACGTAGCACAGGAAGATATGAAAGCGTTGCTGGAACAGGTAAAAGCTGGTACGGAGCAGGTTGATACGACAACAGACAAAACAGAAGAAATGAAAAATGATATTCTAAAGCGTTTACAGGATGCAGAGGCAGCAGTGGAAAATGCATATGCAAAAGATACGGAGGTGAAAGCATCATGAATGCAGGTACTTTACAACTCATATCCATCATTGCATTTTCATTAGCAGGAGTTTTAACACTGATATCCATTTATCTTTTTTTTAAAATGGATGTACGGGGAATCATAGATGATCTTAGTGGTAAATCGGCAGAACGTCAGATTATGGCAATGCGGGAGGAGAATAACAGACAGAAAAATCCATTGTCTAAAAGAAGTGCCAAATCATCTGAAACAAGGAAAAGCAGTCTGATGGAACGCACAACAGTGGAATTGAAAAATGAGGAAAAAACGGAGGTTCTTCCGAAAAAAGATGAGGAAAAGACAGCATTGCTGCGGGAAGAAGCCACTATGCCGCTTCAGATGGTTGAGGAGGAAACAACTGCTTTAGAAGAAACTACAACTGTATTACAGGCAGATGAAACAGTTGTGCTGGATGAAAATATAAAAAACACAGATAAAAGGTATGAACTGGTTTTGAATGAAATCATCATACATACGCAGGAGATAATTTAGAAAATGGAAATGTTTTGGAGAACAAAAGGAAAAAGAATTGCAGCATGGTTAATGATTGCGTTAATTATGGCAACAACGATACCATTTGGAAGTATCAGTGCATCAGCAGATGATACTACAACAGATGAAAGTGATGCAGTCACAATCACAGGACAGGTGATGGTTCCAGGTAATGATGATGAAAACACAGATACGAATAATGGAACTCCATATGCAGGTGCAAAGGTGACGGTAACATACCCACAAAGCGGTTCGACTCCTGTAACGAATGAAGCGACTACAACAGACGATGGAAAATTTAATATTTCTATTGGTAATTGGACATTAAATACGGATAATAAGTATACGGTTAAAGTTGAGCCAGCAGATGTGGATAAAGGTACATATGACAGTTATTCCAGTGAAGAGAAAACTGTCACAGAAGATCAGGTAAAAACAAAAAAGATTGAGTTAGGTACAATTACACTTAAAGAAAAGTCTGTTCCATATTCAGTTACTGCAAATGTAGAAACTTCTGATAATTCAGCAACAAGTGATGCAGGAAATGTAGCAGTAAAAAATAATGTAGTAACAGCAACACCAAAGCAAGGTTATGAAATCACTGCTGTAACAGTGAAAAAAGAAACTGTAGATTGGAAACCGGATGGAGAAACCAACGATAATTGGTGGAAAAATTATAAAGATGAAAACAGTGCATTTAAATTTGAAGGTCTTAAGGATGTAGCATTAGATGCAAATTATGCATTTACAATCACATTCGCAAAGAAACAGTTCACAATCACCTATAAAATTAGTCAGAATGGAAAGCTAATTTTAAATAGTGATGCACAAAATGATAAAGTTGAAATCACAACCGAGAGTGGAGAAGACGGTAGCCGGAATGTTCCATATACAGATTCTGAGTACAAAATAAAAGCAGCTGTTACAGACAACAAGTATCATCTTACAAGTTTTAGAGTGGACAATGATGAAAAGCTTAATGAAAACGAAATAAATAACAGCTTAAAAGAGAAAGAATATATATTTTCAGAAGGAATAAAACAGGCACATAGTATAGAAGTGACAGCAGAAATTGATACGTACACAGTTTCTGTTACAACTGATGATGGAGGAATTGTTGAGGTTAATGGTTCCAGTGAAAAAAATATTATTGTAGATTCTGGAGCAGAAGTTGCAATCATTGTAAAACCAAATGAAGGTAAAACAGTAAAAATATTTTCGATCAATGGTACGCCGATACAGGAAAATAATTTAACAGAGGATGAAGATGGAACAGCAGTCTATAAGATTGAAAACGTAAATGGTGACCAGAATGTAACTGCTGAATTTGAAGATATTCAAAATGAAAATGAAGATTCGTTGGCTCATGCAGGTCTGAATCTGTTAGATAGTGGAGATAATCAAATAAAAGCGGATGAGGATGGAAACTATTATTCATCATCAGCCATTTTAAAATTTAAGGATGGAGCTAAAATCAGTCTTTCGCAATGGGGATTGGGCAAAACGGAACTCAACTTAACGAAAACAACTATCATTTCATCAGTGTATAAAGGTGGAATTATTGGCAGAAAGCAAATAAGTCTCAATCCGTCTGTGAAAATTGTGATTGATACAACAGAACCAACAATTGAACTGAGTGACGATGAGAAAACAATTTGGAAAACGGAAGCAGACACGACGGTGGATATCACAGGTACAGCCGTGGATGAAAATTTGAAAAAGGTTGTCTGGTCAGCAACAGAACTTACACCGGATGATGTTGTACTGAATCAAAAACAGGAAGCAGTATTAAATGAAAATGGTAAGTTTGAAATAAGCGGCATTCAATTAGCAGAAAATCAGAACATTGATAGAATCTATGTTTATGCCATTGACAAAGCAAAACAGTGTTCAGAAGCCGGAGTTATTACTGTATATCGGGACAGTGCAGCACCTGAAATTACGGAAGTGTCTCTGATTCCTGCTGATACAATAAAAAAATACGATTTTGGAAATTATTACAATGCAAATATTACAGTAAAAGTTACTGCGAAAGATGTGAATGAAAAAGACGGCAAATCGGATTATCCGGCAGTTGGTGTGAAAGAAGTCCGCGTGTACAGTGATGATGATACAAAAGTGTATACGGGAACTGTAAGTACACAAGTAAGTGGAACAAGTGATGCAACGATAGAAGTTACGGTTCCATTGGAAGAAGCTGGTACATTTGCAAGCCTGAAAGCGGTTTATATCAAAGCAGTGGATGCATTGGGCAATGAGAGTAAGGCATATAAATTAACAGAAATTAAGAATCATAATGGTATTGTATCGGATGATTTAATGCTGGAAAAAGATGCACCTGTAGTAAAGGTGACACCACAGGCAGATGGTAAATATGAAAATACAAAAGATGGAAAGACAGAGTATTGGTACAAAGAGATCCCAGCGATTGCATGCGAGGTTACAGATCAAAAAGATCAGACTAACGGAAGTGGTCTTGCGGCGAGAACTGTGACCGTAAACGGAGTTGAACTTACTTCGAAGACAAAGAACTTTGTGGAAAGTATTACAGGTAGTGATCAGATTGTGCAGGAGGATTCTCTTACACTTTCAGCAAGCGATTTGCAGGATGTACAGGAAGGCGAAAATACAGTTGTCACCACCTATACGGACATCGCAGGAAATAAAACAATTGACACAAAAACAATCTGTCTTGATACACATAAGCCAGATGTTACAAGATTTAACATTGAAAAGAAAGATGCATTAAAAATTTTAAATATTTTTACCTTTGGTAATTATGGAAATGGTGTGATCAAGGTTACTGTAACAGCAGATGATTTACACAGTGACGATGGTTCAGAAGTACCATCAGCCGGACTGAACGAAATTACATTATATGTAGGTGAAGAAGCTTATCAGACAAAGGAAGTCGGAAGCGATAATACAGCGGTATTTGAACTCCCGGCAGAGACTGTTTTAAATGAACAGAAAGTATATTTAGATAAAAAAATCAGTGCAATAGTTACGGATAACGTTGGCAACCAGTCTGAAAAGACACTTGTGACGACAGCAAATTCCAATGTGAAAAACAGCAATTTAATGATTGAAACAGTGAAACCGACCATTACATCTGTTTTATCGGCAGAAGGATATGTTGGAAAAAATGGAATCATCTATAACAATAGTGATACTGGAGTCAGCATTAAAGTAGAAGATAAAGATTCTGGAATTTATAGTGTGAAAGCCTCCGTTAATAACAAGGAGTTAGTGAACGTTTCTTATCCGGATCAGAAAACGGTTACGGAAAGCTATGAGATCAACACGAAGGATGCTGTCATTAATGCAGACACCAACAGCTATGATATGGTAATTACAGCCATTGACAATGCTGGAAATGAATATTCCAAAACACAGCGTGTCTACAAGGATATTACCGCTCCGGAAATTTTAAGCGTTGATATGGAAGCAGCAGGAAATAAAGAAGCAGATGGAAGTGTTTCTTATACAGAGACGGATTATGGTTATTATTTTGTGGAAAATACAAAGGTGACTGTAACGGCTACGGACGGCTCCAAAGAAGGGGATTCCGGTGTAAAGGAGATCCACTATTATACGGTAGATGCCAATGGAACAAAAAGCAGTGAGCAGATTGTACAGGCAGATGCAGAAGGAAAAGTGACATTTGTGGTTCAGGCAGGATTTAAAGGACAGATTTATGCCTGCGCTTACGATATGTTAAATAATCACGAAGAAAGATATGTGACACCGAGCAGTCTGATCATTGAAACAGCCGAGCAGCATGCCCGTGAGAAACATATTGATTTTAACAAGGCGGCAGCTGCAAGCAAGGATGCAAAGGGAAATGAACTGTATGAAAAAGATGTAACGGTAGATGTTACAGTGACAGATACATTTTCGGGAATCCGTTCTGTGGAATGGACAGTGGAATCGCCTTATGATAAAGAAAACAATCAGTCAGGAAATGTGGAGATCAGTAATCAGGGTGCATTTTCCAGTGGAAATGCGGATGGCTGGAGTCAGACAAAGAAAGACAAAAACCTTGTTACAGAACTGAAAAAGTCATTCACTGTAAAAAATAACAGCAATGAGATAAAAATGCATATCAAAATGACAGACCGTGCAGGAAATACATCAGAAGACGAACTGATATTCAGTATTGATAAGACAAAACCGGAAATCAAAATTGCATTTGATAATGAGACACCGGATGCTGAAAATACAACCATGTTCAAAGAGAACAGAGTTGCTACCATTACAGTTACAGAACGTAACTTTGAGGCGGCAGATTTTAAGGCAGATATTACCAATACAGATGGTGTGATTCCTGAATTGTCAGCATGGCAGACAACCGAAAATACAGAAAATCCGGATCAGAGTGTAAGTACTGCAACCATTACATTTGCAGAAGATGGTGATTATACGCTTTCTGTCAGTGGAAAGGATAAGGCAGCAAATCAGGCAGAGACAGTAAAAGCAGATGATTTTACCATCGATAAAACTCATCCGGTGATTACGGTTACTTATGACAACAATAATGCAGTAAATGGCAATTATTATGCAGCAGCGCGTACCGCGACGATTCAGATTGAAGAACATAATTTCTCTGAAAACAGAGTAAGGATAACAGGAACAGCAACTGATAACGGAGCAGGAATCTCATTCCCACAGTCTAGCGGATTTACCGGAAATGGAGATGTTCATACTGCGACCATTACATGTGGTACAGATGGTTTATACAATTTTAATGTGGAATACACGGACATGGCAGGAAACATAGCTGAAACCTATACAGGGGAAGAGTACTATGTGGATCTCACTGAGCCGGAAATTGAAATCGTTGGTGTCGAAGATTATTCGGCAAATAATGGAGATGTTATTCCACAGATTGTAATGTCAGATACAAACTTTGATACCAATGGTGTGAACATTGAACTGGTTGGTGCAAATCAGGGAAGTGTGGCATCGGAAGGCTCTTATACGAATCAGGGAAATGGAGAGACATTTACATTCCAGAACTTCCCGAAAGAGCAAAGCTATGACGACATCTATACGATAAATGCCACATTGACCGATATGGCTGGAAATGAGAGCAATGCAACAGTTACGTTCTCCGTAAATCGCTTTGGATCAGTTTACGTGTTTGATCAGACCTTAAAGGATATTGAAGGAACTTATATTCAGAACGAGATTGATGTCAAGTTAAAAGAAGTGAACGTAGACAGTCTGGAACATGACAAAATCAAAGTAGTAGTAGATACAAACGGAACACCGAGAACATTAGAAGAAGGTATTGATTATCAGGTACAGGAATCTGGCGGAAACGGACAGTGGTATCAGTATGATTATACGATTGACAAATCACTTTTTGCGGGGGATGGACGTTACATTGTTACTTTGTATTCAGAAGATATTGCAGGAAATGTCAATGAGAACATTGATGAATCCAAAGAAGCAGAGATTTCATTCGGTGTTGACAAAACAGCGCCTGTCGTTATTCCAATTGATGTTGAGAGCAATGCGCAATATCCAGTGGATACGAAAATAGCAAATGTAGCAGTTAATGACAACCTGGTATTAGATAGTGTTGAGATTTATATTGGTGATAAAAAATGTGATTATACAGTGGATGGTGAAAACTATCAGTTCAATATCCCAAACAATACGAAAAAACAGGATGTCACAATTATGGCTGTGGATGCAGCTGGCAATAAAACAAACTATGTCTTAAATGGAATTCTTGTAACAACCAACACATTCATCCGTTGGTACAACAATAAGCCATTGTTTGCAGGTTCCATTGCGGGTGCAGCAGTAGTAACAGGCGGTGGCGTCGGTGCAGCGATCGCACTGCGAAGCGGACGTATCAAAATAAGACGTAAGAGAAAATAAAAAAAGGACTGAGAGATATGGCAAAGTATCGCATAGTATCAAAGGGAAATATAGTTACGATTAAAAGTAAGTTATCATTTGGGGAACAGATTAATGAGCGGGAAATCAATATTTTTGAACAACAGATTTTCCGCGGCTGTTTCAGACCGAGACAGGAAGGAAAAAAGACGATTATTTATACGGCGCCGAATGTGATTCAGCTTACATCATATTTGAAAAGAGAAATAGAAAAAGAAGCTTTTTATCAGATTATTGCACAGACAATTGAGATGGTACAAAGGATTGAAATGAATGGTCTGTATATGTGTAATCTGATGTTACAACCGGAACTGGTATATATAAGTGAACGGACAAAAGAATTATTTTTTGTATATCAGCCAATTATAAGCAGAGTTACAAGTGGAAATGTTTATGCTTTTCTGGGAGATATCACACAGATAGCAATTAAAAACAGCAAAATTATGAAAAGTTTTTTGACAGATTTTGAAATGTTTTTAAATGATATACAAAATTATAAGGTTGAACATATAGAACAATATGTGGAAAAGAAATATCCACAAGTATTTAAAAAGATTGTAAAGGCAGAAACAGGAAGAAGTGGTTTTATTACAAATGACAGAGTTTCTTATGAAGAACATTATGACAGAAGGCATAACAATGTGGATAAAGGAACAATACTTTTAGTTGAGGAAGATGAGCCAGAAACAGATGTTTTATCAAAAACGGAAGAGTATGACAGGGAAACTACAGTTCTTCAACAATGTGATGAAGTTCCAGTGTTGGAAAGAATCAAAACAGGAGAATGTGCAGAGATACAAAAAAGCCTTTTTTCTATCGGAAAAGGTACAGATAACGATTTTGTAATTGATAACAAGGCAGTTAGTCGGAGACATGCAGTAGTTCAAATACAAAATGGAGATTATTTTTTGATAGATAAAGAATCGACAAATTTTACGTATCTAAATGGCAGCAGACTTGAAAAAGAAGTTCCATATAAACTTGCTTCAAACGACAGTATACGGATGGCAGATGAAGAATTTTTGTTCTATATAAATTGATTGTGGTAACTATGTTATATAGGAACTGAAACGTAGGAGTGAGAAAACAGTATGATAATTTCATTAATGAACAAAAAATCAATAACGTCCATTGTTCTTCCAGAAAAAATCAGAGGACAATATATCATTGAAAACAGTGAAGGGATAAAAGTTGAAATAGAGGGAATTGATGAGAAATGGTATATAAAGTCAAATAAAAAAGTTAAATTACTTAACAATGAGAAAAAACATACGAATAGCTGTGAAATCACGGAAATGGCAATCTATAATCTGGATATTACAGGAAGTTCGGAAAAAACATTTATTTTTGCAGAGCCATCTACAAATGACAGAGTGGAGTTTAAAAAGTATTTGGTTCGAAATGACATTACAATCAATATAGGAAGAAACTCAAATAATGATATAGTAATTGACAACAAATATGTTTCCTCGGTTCATGCAAAATTAACATTAACAAATGCTGGATGGAAAATAAAAGATGCAGATAGTTCGAATGGAACATTTGTGAATGGAAAAAGGATTAATGAAAGCAGATTAAAATTTGGCGATGTGATATATATCATGGGCGTTGTGATCATAATAGGGAAAAATTTATTCGCAATAAATAATCCAGATCAGACATTGAAAATAGATACTACTTTATTGAAACCATATTTATCACAGTGTTATGAACAAAATGATGATGAGTTTGATTTTGAAACAATAGATGATGATACTTTTTATCGTTCACCAAGATTTAAAAGGGATGTAGAAAAAGCTGTATTTAAAATAGACGCACCTCCAGCAAGTCAGGTTGGAGAAGAAATGCCAATGATGTTAGCAATTGGACCATCTATGACCATGGGAATGGCTTCAATGGCAACAGCTGTATATGGAGTTGCACAGGGAAATATGATGTCCGCAGTAACTTCGGGATGCATGTTGTTAGGAACTGTGCTTTGGCCGATTATCTCTAAAAGATATGAGAAAAAAAGAAAAAGGAAAAAAGAAGAACTACGAAAGCAAAAATATCAGGAATATCTGGAAAGAATAAGACAATCATTTGAGGATGAATGTGAAAAACAAAGGGAAATTATTTTAGAGAATAATGTCAGTATTCAGGATTGTATGCATAGAATCGAAAATGTCAGCAGAAATCTATGGGAGCGTTCTTACGGACAAAATGATTTCTTGAAAATTAATATTGGACAGGGAACAGTGGATTTAAATGCTGATATCCAATATCCGGAAAGAAAGTTTGAAATCGAAAGAGATGTTTTGGAAGAGGAATTATTGGATATGTGTGAATCTCCACATATTATTGAAGATGTACCTATTACAGTATCATTGTTTGAGAATCACGTCACAGGTGTGATAGGAGCAAGGAATAATGTATTAAATTTTGCAAATGGAATGATATTGCAGCTTGCCTCATTATATAGCTACGACGAAGTTAAGTTCGTATTTTTATATGATGAGAAAAAAGATGGCTCTAAATTGAAATATGTCAAGTGGCTTCCTCATGTATGGAATAACGATAAGTCAATGCGTTTTTATGCAGAAAGCGGTAATGATATGAAAGATATTTCAGCCTATTTAAAGGCTGAATTTGATACGAGAAAAGAAATGAAAGAGGATGAGTTGGAGGAAGGTGAGCCATATTATATTATCTTTGCATTTAATAAAGAATTGTCTTTAAGAGCAGAGGTTTTGAAAAGTATTTATGGGTCAAAGAAAAATCTGCATTTCTCGGTAGTAGCATTTTTTGATGAATTGAAGAATTTGCCTAAAGAATGTAGCAATATTATTGAATTAGATGGAAATCAGGGAAAAATATATGACAAAAATGATATTTCAGGAAATGTAACTGAATTCATTCCTCAGATTTACACGAATAGGAATCTGGAAAAATATAGTGTACTTTTGGCTAATATCCATTTGAATATAGGAGATAATTCTTATAAACTGCCAAAGATGATTACATTTCTTGAAATGTTTGGAGTGGGAAAGATAGAACATTTGAATGTATTGAGTCGATGGAAGGAAAATGATCCGACAAAAACCTTGGAAGCGCAAATTGGTGTTGATACGATCGGAGATGCATTTAAGCTTGATTTGCATGAAAAGTATCATGGACCGCATGGACTGGTTGCGGGAATGACAGGTTCAGGTAAGTCAGAATTTATTATGACATATATATTGTCGTTAGCAGTTAATTATCATCCGTACGAAGTGGCATTTGTTTTAATTGATTATAAAGGTGGCGGAATGGCAAAAACATTTGAAATACTTCCGCATACCGCGGGTATTATTACTAATTTAGATGGAGCAGCTATCAACAGATCATTGATTTCGATTCAAAGTGAATTACGGCGACGGCAGGCAATTTTTGCAGAGGCGAGCAAAGAATCAGGGATTAGTAATATTGATATTTATAAATATCAGAAAATGTATCGAGAGGGAACAGTAACAGAACCTTTACAGCATCTTTTTATCATATCAGACGAGTTTGCAGAATTAAAGACACAGAGACCAGAGTTTATGACACAGCTTGTAAGTGCGGCACGTATCGGACGCAGTCTTGGTGTACATTTAATACTTGCCACACAGAAACCAAGTGGTGTAGTTGATGATCAGATATGGTCAAATGCAAAATTTAAAGCATGTCTGAAAGTACAGGATAAAGCCGATAGTATGGATATGTTGAAAAGACCAGAGGCTGCAGAATTACAGGATACAGGAAGATTTTATCTTCAGGTCGGATATAATGAATTATTTAAGATGGGACAGTCAGCATGGTCTGGTGCACCATATTATCCAGCAGACAAGGTGGAACAGCAGGTAGATGATAGTGTGGATGTGATTGATAACACTGGACGTGTAATTCAATCGGCAAAGATGGAGAGGCAAAAATCTGTTGTGAAGCCAAAGAAGCAGATCGATGCAATTACCGAGTATTTGGCAGAACTTGCAGAGCAGGAAAAAATTAAAGTAAGACCTTTATGGTTGGAGCCAATCCCGGCAATGATATATGTAACACAGATTGCAGAAAAATATAATTATATCAAACAGAAAAATAAGTTGAATCCAATAATTGGAGAATATGATGATCCGGCAAATCAAAGGCAGGATATACTTACACTTCCGATTACAGAGGGTGGAAATACTGCGATATATGGTATGGCTGGAAGCGGTAAGACAACGTTTTTGACTACATTATGTTATTCATTGCTGGAAAATTATTCGCCAGAAGAAATTAATATATACATATTGGATTTTTCAGCAGAGACATTGACTGCCTTTGCAAAAGCACCACAGGTAGGGGATGTTGTTCTCGCACACGAACAGGAAAAAGTAACAAATCTAATAAAACTATTGCTTGGACAGATGCAGACCAGAAAAAAATTATTTGCAGATTATGGAGGAGATATAAATTCGTTCAATAGTAGTGAAAATAAAAAGGTAGCATCTATAATCGTTGTCATTAATAATTATGCAGCTTTTTTGGAAATGTATGAAGACTATGAAAATGACATGCTGAATTTGACGCGAGAGGGAACTAAGTATGGAATATACTTTATCTTGACAGCTACGGCAACGAATGCACTCCGGTTTCGAATG
>OJNJ01000930.1_pt1 | contig 17084 bp, 12 predicted proteins | sample 1597491 | NCBI WGS metagenome assembly OJNJ01 (sample SAMEA2452132, study PRJEB22498) | human gut metagenome | biome: human feces; feature: human gut; material: feces | place: Australia | collected 2012 | reverse complement strand
CCTACGAAAGTATGGGAACATTCGACGGGCCGGGTCTCCGGCTCGTCGTTTTCCTACAAGGCTGTCCGTTCCGCTGTTTGTATTGTGCCAACCCGGATACGATAGATGCAAAGGGGGGGACACCTACCCCACCGGAAGAAATTCTGCAAATGGCTATCAGCCAGAAAGCATTTTTCGGAAAAAAGGGTGGCATCACATTCTCGGGTGGTGAGCCTACATTACAGGCCGAAGCGCTTATACCTTTGTTCAAAGATTTGAAAGCAAATGGCATTCACATCTGCCTGGATACCAATGGTGGCATCTGGAATGAAAAAGTAGAAGAACTATTGAGCCTGACGGATTTAGTGCTGCTGGACCTCAAAGAATTCAATCCCGAACGCCATAAGAAACTAACCGGATGCAGCAATACAAAAACTTTGCATACGGCAGCTTGGCTGAAGGAACAGAACCGGCCTTTCTGGCTACGCTATGTATTAGTACCGGGATATAGTGATTTTGAGGAAGACATTCGCAGTTTAGGCGAACATCTCGGCCAATATAAAAGTATACAGCGGGTAGAAATTCTTCCTTATCATCGTCTGGGCGTGCACAAGTACGAAGCTATGGAATGGGATTACCAATTGAAAGAGGTAAAAGAAAACACTCCCGAACAACTGGAACGTGCAGAAAAGCTATTTAAGGAATACTTCGAAACGGTGATGGTAAACTAAGAGAAATAAAAGAGTGATAAGGTGATAGAGTGATATAGTAGCTGCGCTGTATGTCACAGAGCATTATCACCCTATCACTCTATTACTCTATTACTCTATCACCCTACCACTCTTTATTCATACTGATTAGTAAGTCAGACGGATACCTGCCTGCAACGTAAAGTTCGTCGGATTTTCCTTTCGTATAGTCTCTATCGGAGAGCCATCGTCAAAGAAATAGGAAATACCTGGCTCTACATATATGCCCACTCTGTTACTAATATTATATTGGGCACCTACCGCACCCATTACCGAAAGTTGCACAGGCTTCACTGTTTCCTTTTCACTTCCTACCTTACCATAAACACACTTCTCTATTGCACCACCGGCAGATACATACACCGTGAAACGTTTATCATTAACGAAACTCCAGTTCGCACGCACCGGAATACCGATATAGTGCAGTTTCTGATCTGTCTTTTCCGAACTGTTTTCGTAAGTTATCTCAGACGACAGCATCGTATAAGTCACACCGGTTTCCACCGAGAAGTTTTTCGGCAATGCTTTCCGCACCGATACACCAAAACTGAGCGGTTGCTTATGCTTGATATCCTTAACCTGACGCACATTTTTCCGCAAATAAGGTACACCACCTTCAAAAACAAGTTCTTGTCCATCAGGAATATTCAGAACACCATTAGATACATCCGGCAAGTCCAACTTATCACTAAACATCGGACTGGAATTAGGACCGGCCTGCATATCATTTCCCATTGTATTCATGGCAAGTGCTCCTGTATTTCCAACAGACATACCAATCGCCCAACCTTTATTTTTTGTAGAAGATTTCTTTTCGGTCGGCAAATGCAGTTTGTCTCTACTAGAAGGACGGTATACCTCGCGCTCCTTTTCTTTAGAAGTTGAAGAAGAGTTTGATGAAACGACATCGTCTCCATTCGCCTTTTCTGTGAGCACTTCAGTGTCCTTTTCCTGTATCTGTGCACCCACTTCCGGTATATTCTTTTCTGTTTCCAAATGTTGTGCCACAAGAGCTTGACGAGAGCTTTCCTGTTCAATCACTCTTCTGATAACAGACTCCGGTTCTTCTCCCTGCTCCGGTTCGGCAGGTTCAGGCAGCACATCAGGTATAGCCGCTAAAGCCGGTTCGGCCGCACAACGCACATCGTCCACTACCGGACTTTGCAGCAACCAAAGACTGACGGACGACACAGCCACCAGCGCAACCGCCGCAGCCGTCATCGCCCAACGGCGGAACAGAATCTTTTTCTTAGTCCCGACAACAGACATGGGAGCAGAAGTCGGCAATGCCTTCTCCAATCGCTCCCAGCCGGCATCAGGTAGCGGCTCGGAGTAATCATCCAACCGTTCCTTTATCTTTTTCAACCACAATTCATCATCTTTCATCATACGTCCTTTCCTTTAAGCATTGTTTTTCATCCACTCCCGCACTTTAGTAGCCAAAGTAGCTTTGGCACGCGTCAGCTGCGAAGCTGATGATTTCTCATTAATTCCCAGCATCTGGGCAATTTCCCTATGAGATTTATCTTCAAATATATACAAGTTGAATACGGTGCGATAACCAACAGGCAATTCACTGATAAACTGCATCAGCACCTTCTGAGGAATAGTATCCACTGCCGAAGCATCAGGTTCTTCGTACGTTTCGGGTACGTTATCCAATCCTTCCGACTGGTTTATTACATCATTCTTGCGCAAGTATTGCAGCGCCGTATTCACCATAACACGCTCCATCCACGCCCGCAAGGAACCATCACCCCGCCAAGTGAATTTATCAAAAGAATCGAAGAGTTTCAGGAAACCGTCGTGCATCAGGTCTTCTGCCGTTTCACGGTCGCCCGCATAACGGAGGCACACGCTGAGCATTCGCCCAGCATAGCGCTCGTACAGTTCTTTCCTGGCAAGGTTGTCCCCTTGCCTGCATCGTCCTGCCAGTTCCTGTTCTTCCATTCTTTCCTTTGAAACGCGTTTACCTTATAAATGCAGCAAAGATAGAAATACTGCACGTAGCGAACAAGAAATTAATTCTTTTGTTTCTTTAACAGTCATATGTGCAGTATTTCCCCTTATCACGCATTTCTTAAATACATGAGAAAAAATAAGATTAACTCCAAAAAGATGCAATTGATGAAAAAGCTGAGATTTTATTCGGTAATACTTCTACTTACGTTTTTAGCGATACCGATGTTACAGTCTTGTCTGAGTGATGCTGATGACACTTCTAATGGTACTCTTTTTACAATCGGTACCATAAAGGTTATTGAAGATAAGGAATACTATTTTAATCTAGATGACGGTGAAAAGATGTATCCCAGCGATACAACATATATACATAATTATACTGTAAATGACGACCAACGCGTCTTCATTCATTTTCTTCCATTGGAAGAAAGTATTCCGGGATATAAGTATAACGTAAAACTGATTCAGATAGAAGACATTCTGACAAAGGATATCATTCCGCTGACTGAGGAGACTGCCGACAGTATTGGTAATGATCATATTAATGTCGTCGAGTTGTGGATTACAGGAAATTATCTAAACATAGAACATCAATTCTTCCACAACAATAATAGCAGTAAAAAACACATGTTGAATCTGGTCATCAATCAAACAGAGCAAGCATCTGCCTCGGAAGATGATTATCTCACATTGGAGTTCCGCCACAATGCTTATGATGATGAGCCACGCACACTGGGTTGGGGAGTTGTATCATTCAGATTGAAAGAGATAGCCAATCAACTGGTGGGAAAGAAAGGATTAAAAATTATCGTGAATACGATTTACGATGGAAAACAAACTTATACGGTGGACTTGAAAAAATAACAGATCAAGTTAAACGAAAAGATATCAACCTAAACTATGACCTATTGAAGACGAAGAGGGTACATTCCTAAAGTGGATGTACCCTCTTTTACATTTATAGCTGTACCAGGATACGGAATACCTTTCCCGGATTAGCTACCCACTCCGTCATTGCTTCCAATGCATTTTCGGGTACTGCAACTTTCGTTATTAATTCTTCTACCGGACAAGTACCTGCCTTCATATAGTTAATTACCGCGCGGAAATCGGCCGGCAACGCATTTCTGGAGCCTCGTATATCCAATTCTTTCTGAACAAAATACTTGGTCTGAAAAGCGACTTCACTTTTTGCATAGCCAATGCAGACTACACGGCCTGAGAAAGCTACTTCATCGACAGCCATTACATAAGTCACAGGACTACCGACTGCTTCAATCACAACATCAGCCCCAAAGCCTTCCGTAATTTCTTGTATCCGGCTATGTATATTTTCTGTCTTAGAATTTACTGTATAAGAGGCTCCCATTCTCCGAGCCAACTCCAACTTCTCATCATCCAGATCCACAGCAATAACAACGGCACCTCTAAGCGCAGCACGTACAATAGCACCTATACCAATCATACCACACCCGATGACCATCACATATTCATTATCAATCACCTGACCGCGTGAGACAGCATGAAATCCCACACTCATCGGCTCAATCAGAGCACAATCACGAGGAGAGATGTCACCTGCCGGAATTATTTTAGTCCAAGGCAATACAGCATACTCACACATCACACCATTTCGCTGCACTCCCAATGTTTCATTATGTTCGCAGGCATTGACACGGCCATTACGGCACGAAGCACACTTACCACAATTAGTATATGGATTCAGAGTCACATTCATTCCTTTCTCGAAACCAGCCGGAACATCCGGACCTATTTCTTCAATTATCGCGCCCACTTCATGTCCCGGCACTACAGGTAATTTCACCATCGGATTACGTCCCAAGAAGGTGTTCAAATCAGAACCACAAAAACCTACATATTTAATTCTCACCAACACCTCACCGGCACCAACCACCGGTTTTTCAAGTTCAACCACCTTCATTTCAGAGGGATTGACTATTTGAACTGCTTTCATTTTATATATTTGAAATTAATTGTTTAATCAATAATTTTATAACCTTTCCAGCCATAGTAGGCACAGAAAATAAAGCAAATCATCGGCACACAGTAAGCTGCATAATAGATATGCTCATTGGCATGCATGAAATAAGCCGTCAGTTGAGGGAGACATGCATTGCCGACAATAGCCATCACGAGAAAAGCCGAACCACTTTTTGTCTGGTCGCCCAATCCCTTCAAAGCCAGAGAGAACTGTGTGGGATACATAATAGACATGAAGAAAGAGATAGCCAGCATAGCATATAATCCTACCATACCTCCCCAAACCATTACCACTCCGCACAAAAGAATATTCATTAAGGAATAAACCAATAACATATCCTGTGGACGGAACTTCACCATCAATCCTGTACCAATCCAGCGTCCTACAAGGAAAGCAAGCATATAAAGTCCGAAGAAAGTTGTTGCGGTTTCTTCCGGAAGTCCTGCATAAGAACAGCAATAGACAAGAAACAAACTATTAATCGCCGTCTGTCCGCCATTATAAAAGAACTGCGCAATTACCCCCCAACACAAGTGTGAATGTTTCAGCACACCAAAATCAATCAGCTTTTCTTTCTTTGAACCTGAAGAAGGAGTTTTACTTTCATCTCCTATCTGTGGCAATTTAGAAAATACGAATACCACAGCTATGATAATCAGCAATAAAGCCAGCATCAGATAAGGAAACTTCATGGCATCCGTCTCTACCTGTATATAAGCCTGCCAGCCACCCGGATAATCTACAGGCAATGTATCACGTGTATAATGCGTGCCGCTCAGAATCAGTTTACTCAGAAACATAGCAGAAATAAAGGCTCCGAGTCCGTTGAAAGATTGCGCCAGGTTTAGCCGTCGCGGTGCTGTTTCGGGCGCACCCAAAACGGTAACATACGGATTGGCAGCAGTCTCCAGAAAACACATACCGGTAGCAATGATAAAGAATATGCAGAGGTAGGCCCAATAGGCTTTCAGCATGGCAGCCGGAAAAAAGAGCAAACCTCCCAATGCCGCCAACAATAAACCGAAAATAATGCCCGCTTTGTAGCTATAACGCTTCATGAACATAGCTATCAGGATCGGAAAAATGAAATAAGCAAGCCAATAGGCAGTTTCTGTAAATGACGCCTCAAAGGTGTTTAGTTCACAAGTTTTCATCAACTGCCGTATCATTGTAGGGAGTAGATTACTGCTAATTGCCCAAAGGAAAAAAAGGCAGAAGACCAGGGCCAAAGGTATCGTATAAGTATTTTTTTTCATGGTATTATTATCTTCTTATTCAGACATGTTTTTGATATATGGCAATATGGGAAGATCAGTAAATCCATAGAATTTCCGGGCATTCTCTCCGAGGAATAGCCTTTTCTCATCTTCCTGCAAATCGGGTGATTTCACTATAAAATCATATGACATCTTGTAAGTGATTGCGGTAATGGTACGCGGGTAATCCGATCCCCACATCAGTTTCTCCATCCCGACCAGTCCGGCAGCTTCCCGTATAGCTTTTACTGCTCCCCTAAAGGGATAGAATTCATCATTGAAAAGCCAGGTGATTCCTCCGGATTCAATCATCACATTGGGATGAAGGGCTAACCGTATCTGTTCTTTCCAATCCGGACGCGTCACCATTCCGAAATGCCCGATAGCAATTCTCAGCCGGGGACATTCCTGAATGACCTCCTGCATCTCGGGAATTTGCGTTGCTCCGTCCGCCAAGTCAATAGAAAGCATCACATCCCGTTCTTCCATATAATGGAACATCTGCATCATTTCTTCACTATTCAGCATCACCCGCCCTTCTCTAAGCAACAGACGTTGAGCCGGGATCTTAATAGCTTTAAAACCTTTTGCTATCAGTTCTTTGGCCTGTGCCAGAAACCCGGGCTTACGGAACTCACACATTCCGCAAACAAAGAAACGACCGGGATAACGGGAAACCACCTCTACCAGATATTCATTCTGAATACCGTCTATAAATTCTTGCGTAATGACGGCAGCAGATACTTGCGCATAGTCCATGTTCGACAGGAAAACTTCTGCACTGTTCACCCCGTCCACCATAAAGGGAGGAACCATCTGACGGATTTCTCCCATAAACAACGAACGTCCATTATCCAGCGTACGAATGGGTAGGTCATCTACCACTGTATTTTGCCGTAACCATAAATGAGCATGCGCATCAATTATTGTATAGTCCATATAGACAGCTATTTTTTTTAAGAGTTAGCCCAACTTACACGTTGCTGTTCTCCAATAATCTCCCGTACTTCACGTACCAATTCCCAGTCAATCGGTTCTTCTATAAAGGATACGTTCTTCTTTACATTCAGCGGATTAGCCGTACTGAACAAAGTAGTCGCAATTCGTGGATTACTTACAGAAAATTGCATAGCCAGTTTTTCTATAGGATAGTTCTTTGCCTTACAGTGTTCCATTGCTTTACGACAAGCCTCCACCAGTGATTCAGGAGCCGGATGCCATTCAGGAACGCCACGCTCGCTCAATAATCCCATTGAAAGCGGAGAAGCGTTGATCACTCCTATTCCTTTCGACTCAAAATAATCGAGAAAATCAATCAGTTTATCATCGCACAAACAATAATGGCAGAAATTAAGGATCGATTCTACCGTACCACTCGGCGAGTGGTCAATCACCCATTTCAGGTTTTCGAGTTGTAAGTCGGTGATCCCCACATGCCCAACAATACCCTTCTCGCGTAAGCCGACTAATGCCGGTAATGTTTCATTTACAATCTGATTCAGATCGGCAAACTCAATATCATGTACATTTATCAAATCGATAAAGTCGATGTTCAGACGCTCCATACTCTCATACACACTCTCTACTGCGCGTTTTGCAGAATAATCCCAGGTATTGACCCCATCTTTTCCATAACGTCCCACTTTAGTAGAGAGATAATATCGGTCGCGCGGAACATCTTTCAAGGCTTTCCCTAAAACAGTTTCAGCTTTATAGTGCCCATAATAGGGAGAAACATCTATAAAATTCATACCTGCTTCGATGGCAGTAAACACAGACTCAATTCCTTCTTTCTCTTTAATATCATGGAAAACTCCTCCCAAAGAAGAAGCTCCAAAGCTGAGAGATGACACTTTCATCCCTGTCTTTCCGATTTCATGGTATTGCATATCAATTAAATTTAAAAGTTTTTAGATACGGCAAAAATAGGGCAAGAATAATTTCAAGACAGCATGTAAAGTACAAAAACAACACGTAATGGTTTACGTAAAAAAAACATCCTTTCATACCATCTTTTATCTGGGAATATGCTTTCTTTGTAAGTGAATCTAATAGCAGACTTTAAAATGGAATACCAGAAACATACTTCACTTAAAGATCTCGCCAAAGCATTAGGCGTATCCATTCCCACTGTATCCAGGGCACTAAAAGACAGTCCGGAAATCAGCAGTGAACTTCGTGCAAAAGTCAAAAAGCTGGCCAAAGAGATGAATTACCGTCCCAATCCTTTTGCCATGAGTCTGCGAAAAAACACTCCGCGTATCATCGGAGTCGTTGTGCCGGATATCGTTACCCATTTCTTCGCATCCATCCTGAACGGAATAGAAAACATGGCAGTAGCTAACGGATATTTCGTTATTATTACCACTTCACATGAAGCATACGAATACGAGAAAAGGAATATCGAAAATCTGGTAAATATGCGAGTAGAAGGCATTATCGCCTGCCTGTCTCAGGAAACAAGAGACTATTCACATCTTGCCGCCTTAAAGGACATTAATATGCCACTTATCTTGTTCGACCGTGTTTGCCTGACCGACCAGTTTTCGTCGGTAGTAGCAGATGGTGTACAATCCGCACAAATGGCTACCCAACATTTATTGGATACCGGCAGCAAGCGGGTAGCTTTTATCGGAGGAGCCAATCATTTGGATATCGTAACCAAACGAAAGCATGGCTATCTGGAAGCTCTGCGCGACAATCACATTCCTATCGAAAAAGAACTGGTAATCTGCCGGAAGATAGATTATGAGGAAGGCAAAATAGCTACGGAAACTTTATTATCTCTCCCGCAACCACCTGATGCCATCCTTGCCATGAATGATACATTAGCTTTTGCCGCCATAGAGGTTATTAAAGAACATAGACTTCGTATCCCCGAAGATATAGCCATCATCGGATATACAGATGAACAACATGCCAATTATGTAGAACCGAAATTATCAGCTGTATCACATCAGACTTATAAAATGGGAGAAACGGCTTGTCAATTACTTATAGATCAAATCAAAGGGGATAAAACAGTCAGACAAGTGATTATTCCGACAAATTTGCAAATCAGGGAAAGTAGTAGAAAGAAATGAGAAAATGGCTTCTCAACCTGCGGAGAGACGGGGATTCGAACCCCGGATACCCTTTAGGGGTATACACGCTTTCCAGGCGTGCCTCTTCAACCACTCGAGCACCTCTCCTTATTCGGAGCGCGAAGATAGAGGAAGTTTTCGGAATAACAAAATTCCAAACCAACTTTATTTCAAGATTACAGTTGTGTTACCTGATCATTTTAGTCGCACATCCCACGAGTTTTTCGCAATATCTATTTCAAAACTTTACATATCAGCCTTCCATTAAATACCGTTTCTTATAGTTATTTGTATAGACGGCTTACCATTAACAAAAATCTTCTCCTCCAAATAATTCTTTTTGTGAAAAATGAGTATATCATTACTTTGAACTTTTATTTCATATTTTCCATCTTTATCCGTAACAACAAGTATTTTCTTTTGTAGTGTTGAGAAAATATTTACTCCTTGTATCGGAGTTGCTTGTGTATCGCGAACAATGCCTTTAACAGTAATAACTGCTTCTCCGCAACTGTTCATTGTATCCAAAACCGTTTCTTTGACCTGGTAAGTTGTATCCTGAAATCCAATCTGAACTGTATCTCTCAAGAATATTTTATCCGAAGAATCTCCCACTTGTAATTCAAAATCTCCAGACTCTAGAACCATTTTTCCTTGATTATTAGTAAAAGCCAAATCTTGAATCGCAACATTCAAAGAAACCTCTATTGTTTCCTTAGGTTTTAGAAAAACCTTGGCAAAAGCTTTCAACTGTTTTACAGGAGTTACTACAGAACTATAAAGATCGCGTACATAAAGTTGCGGAACCACCTGTCCCGCTCTCTCGCCGATATTTCTTATACATACAGACAACATTATCGAATCTTCGCGTTGCTCAATCTTCATATCCTCATAATCAAAAGCCGTATAGCTCAATCCATGTCCAAAAGCCCATAATGGTTTTGGAGAAGAAAAAACGTAATCTCTTCCCGGCACTTCATAACTTCCCGGTTGACGGTAGTAACCATGATCAGTAGGAAGATAATTGTAATGAGCTGGAAGATGACCCGCACTTTGAGGAAAAGAAACGGGAAGACGACCTGATGGGACTGTTTTTCCAAAGAGAATATCTGCCACAGCATTTCCTCCTTGTTCTCCGGCATACCACTGGACAAGAATAGTTGGTACATGTTTCTTTTCCCAAGGAATGGAAAAAGGCTTACCGGTAACCATTACCAAGATCAAAGGCTTACCAGTAGCATGAACATCCCGAATCAATTTCTCCTGAGCTCCTGAAAGAGATAAATCGGTCAAGTCAAAACCTTCACCACAATTCACTTCCCTGTAGTTCCTAGCCAACGAGGCACTAGCACTGCCACAAAACAACACTGCCACATCGCTAGCTCGTGCAGCAGCTACTGCAGCAGCAATATTAGTGGTATCTAATGACATAATGCTACACCCTTTGGCATAACGAACTTGTACACCAGTACCTGCAAGCAATGAACGTATCCCTGCAAGAGGGGTAACCCCGTCTTTATTGTCACGGCTCCATGTATAATCTCCAAACTGTACCTGGTCCGCATTAGGCCCTATAACTGCTATCGACTTCAACTTAGAAGGAACAAGTGGCAGTAAATCCCCGTCATTTTTCAACAGCACAACCGATTCATCTGCAATATGACGTGCCAATTGCCTGTTTTCAGAAACATGTAACTGGTCCGCCTGTACCACTTTTCCATAAGGATTCTCAAAAAGGCCAATCCGAAATTTTGCAAGTAATACTCTATATACAGCCGTATCGACTAATGCCTCATCTACTTTTCCTTGTTCTATCAAAGGAACCAGATAAGGATAGCATTCACTGGATGCCTCCACATCTAGTCCTGCAGTAAGTGCTTGCACGGCAGCTTCTGATAAAGTTGATGCAGTATGATGAAAAGTATGTAACATATCAATAGCTCCCCAATCGGAATATACATACCCCCCAAATCCCCAACGGCGACGCAAAACTTCCGTCAGCAAATAATAAGAAGCTGAATTAGGAATTCTATTCCAAGAATTATAAGTAGACATAACAGCTTGTATCGGTAAAGTCGTTATAACTCGCTTGAACGGATACAAATAAACATCATGTAACTCGCCTATACCACAATGAACAGAAGCCAAATTCAATCCTCCCGTCGGATTGCCATGCGGACCATAATGTTTCAACATGGGCGAAATTCCATTATCCAAATATCCCCTTACCTCTTCACAAGCTAAAATTGCATTCAAAAACGGGTCTTCTCCGTAACTCTCTTCCACTCTGCCCCAACGCATATCCCGAACCACATCAATGCAAGGCCCCAGTACTTGCCGTATGCCTTGATAATGTAACTCGGCAGATATTCCAGCTGACTTCTGATAAGCTAATGAAGGATTAAAGGTGGCTGCCAGAGCTATATTCTGAGGATAAATCACAGAACCCTCATGGACAGAGCCATGTAAAGACTCTCCTATCGTGAAAATCGGTATACCGAGCCGAGTATGCTTCAACATATATTCCTGAATCCGGTGTAAATGCTGATGGCAGCTTTCACCCGTAAGAGGAAAACCTTCAACAAATCCCCAACACTTGTCCTGAACAAAATCTTTCAACTTTTCCTCATTCAGCATTTGTCCGTCAAATATATGTCCAGAATGAATATGACGTATCTGAGCTACCTTTTCTTCCAAATTCATTCTTTGCAGTAAATCGACTGCCCTAAGTTCAGGAGAAAGTTTCGCATTTTTATAAGGTTGCGCCTGCAGAGGTACCAAACTTACTCTGCCAAGTAGGAAAACCATAACAATGATATTAAAAATCAATTGTTTTCTTTGCATATAAATATTCTTATTAAAGATAGATGTTTATTGTTTTTTTAACCATTTCTCCACTTTAGCCACCATCGGGATCTCATAATAATACATCCAGTCGCTATTGTTTGTTTTGGCTGCTAAATGATTATGTCCGTTCATATCTAAAACATATCCATCAGGATTCTGCATAAAACGTGTTTTGGAATACACTTCCTCCAAGCATTTGCGCATCACTCTAAAGTAAGTACACTCATCACAAACTCTTTGTAAGGCAGCTTTTCTGTCTGTTTCACTATCGGCGGTATCATATCTATGCAATGCTAGCAACAGACGTGTAGAATAATTCTGCAGATAATTGATTTGTTCATAGACATCCAGTGTATAACGACCACGCAAAGCATATATTTTTGCAGACTTCACCCCTCTATCTATCCTTATAAACCTTTTAGCCTCCTGAAATGCTTTATCAATCTTTTCCTTATACATACGACTCCACTCCCCAGGTTTACCACTGTCAGGAAGTTCAATTAGACTAATCAGTGTATGAGGAACACCCGATGCAGGGTTACGACATCCAGCCACGGCTAGTGCCCCATCATAAAAATAAAGAGCTTCTTCCAGTTCATCTAGAAACTGCATACGCCGATCGGTAGAGCGAAAACCAAATTCACGTTGTGCATGTGCCTTTTTAAACTCTTCTACTGTACGTCCTTCTGGATTCCAGCCAAACTCTCCTTGTGCAATATAACCACGCCATACAGTTTCCAAATGTGGAGAGCCATCATCCCAACTTGTAGCCAAAATTCCTTCTAATTGATTCTGTGCTACCAAACGACTAAATCCCTTAATATAGCCAGCTTTGGTATCTTCACGAGGCAATACAGGTGAGTTACCCGAAGAAGCAGCCGTTGCAGCCATCACACGAAGCCCCTTATCATGATACCACTTTAATATACGTTGATGTCCTGGCCTGGTAGCATCACGATAATTCCAACGCATATAAACGCAATCTTTAGGAAACAGGTCTATCACACTATCCAATTTCTGAGTATCCCAGTGGAGATCATCCGTATCATTATCCCCATGAGCCATATCCCACAGACCACCATATTTCAAAGGCATATCATCCCAAAAGATAGGAATACGCCCATTACTCTTAGCAAAATCACAGACCTTACGCAACCATCCCATTTGAAGTTCAAAAGCACTTTTATCAGTTGCTTTACAACGCTCATCAATTCCGATAGCCATTGTTTCGTCACCACCGACATGTAGAAAACGTCCATAAGGCATAGCCTCTAACGCATCACGATAAAGATCAAATTGGAATTCATAAGTTTTGGGATTAGTAGGACAAAACTCCCAATCACTGGACGGATTCTCACGTAATTCCCAATGATGTTTCAAGATGAAGCCTGCATGTCCTAATCCTTGTACCAAAGGGGATATTTCTACATTCCTTTCTTGAGCATAACGGCAGATAGCCTGCATTTCTTGTTTACTGATAGCATTCCCAGCAGCCACCTCAGGTCGATGAGTATACCTCAGTTTATCCTCAAGTTCCCAAATAACAGCATTTATTTTATATCGTGCCAAGCGATCAATGGCACGATAATAATATTCCGTTCGGTCTAAATGATGTTTGACATCAAAATGAACAGCACGATAGGATATAGCCGGATAATCCGTTATCGTCATCTCTGGAATAGGTATACGAAAATCCCTACTATCTTCCATTAGTTGTTCAAGTGTCTGGCAACCATAAAAAAGCCCCTTCATTGTTTTAGCAGATATAACAACCTTATTTGCAAAGACTTCCAACAAATATCCTTCCTCAGAATCTGGGACATTTTCCAGCGAAATCCTTAGGATAAGAGGAGTCCCCTCTTTAGCTGCATATGGCAAACCATTCAATAAAGTCCCCACAACCGGAACAGATGCTCCATTTTCAGTCTTTATATAAGTTAGTTCTCTATAATCCAACCCTTTCCCACCTTTCAATTTTACGTCTTGGGGTTTGGGAATAATCTGAAATGCTTCTTTCTGCTCTTTCTGAAATATCTCTATAGTATTCTTCGAAAACAAATGTTCAGCAAACAACAAAGTAAAAATAAAGAGGAATATTCTCATAAAATAACTATTTATTTGTCAATACAATACTAACTGGATAATGGTCGGAAATTCCTTCCAAACGTTCGACTACCCCCAATATACACCGATGCATCAATGAGGGAGAAACCAAAATATAGTCCAAACGCGAACGCAAATCTGGTAGTCGCTCATCTTCCACTTTCCAACGATAACGGAAAGCAGAAGGATGTGTCATCCGTTTTTCAGCCGGACGTACCAAACGTCCAATCGGATCATCCATTCCAGCAGCCAAAAATGATGAAATAACAGACAAGTCGAATTTTCCATCATTCAAATTATTATAAGCTGGTCGAGAAGCATCCCCCCGTTTAATATTTCTAATCCATGTTTTATGAGTTATTATCTCGTCAGCATCCAATGGAGATATTGCATTGAAATCTCCTGCCACAAAATAATCTTCCAGTTTCAAGCTATCCACATAGCTAATAATCATTTTAGCCTCCTTTTGACGAAATTTCCAGTCGAAAGGACTCAGATGAGTGGCTATCACATCAATCCCTGCTGTACGTACATGCAACATTCCATGCCAGAATCCTTCCATACGCCTGCATACTACTTCAATAGGTGTTTTAGACATAACCCCCAACGGATACCCATCCTCTTTCTGTAAAGCTGTATGCATATAACCACATAGATTTCCTAAAATCTCCAAATCATGAGCTTTAAATCCCACTAATTCTGTAAGCACCAAGATATCAGCCTCATTTTCCATAGCCCACTCCACAAATCTTTCATATCGTAAGGAGTCTTTATCAAAACCGTCCCAAATATTATAAGACGTAATTTTGGTCTCTTGCCCACTTACCGAAAGGGAAATACCCCAAAATAAAAATAATAATAAAAACTTCGGTAATCTTATTTGTTTCATAATATATATTCTATTTTAAGCGTCCTTTTTTCACATCCAAAGTTCGAGGAATCCACACACGATACCTCACTTGCTTATCCCAAGTGTTGCCTGCTGATGCAAAATCGCAAAAAGAAATATTGCGGTACATGCCAACTCCTTCCAAATCTGTACCGACGGTTACCGGCACCTTCAAACGCATCCATGCAAAGCCAGGAACCGAATCCACCTCCGCCTTCACAATGCCGTCTTCACTGTCAACAACTAAAGTCTCATCCACAAAACCGTCATTGAATCGACTATCACGTGCCAACACAATCGGCCCCCTGACTATAGCTTGCATCTGATTTTGTTCCAATAACCTGGCAGGCATATCCAGAATAATTTGAATATGATCTCCTTTCTTCCATTTGCGAGTAATAGCATGATAAGTTCCGGGACAAATATCTTTCAATTCTTCTCCGTTCAAAGTAATTACGGTCTGTGCACTCCAAACCGGTACACGCAAGTGTAAACCAAAAACATTCTCCTTTGTAACATCTATCGTAATATCTATCACATTTGACACAGGATATGTAGTATGTTGTTTGACAAGAACCTTATTATGTCCATTTTCCAAAGAAGCGGACATGTCGCCATAATAGTTTACATAAACTTCATTTCCCATTTTTTTTACTGCAAAATCGGGTATCAGTGCAAAAGCTCTCGGACCATTGGCATTACAACAATTAATATGCATACCACACTGTTCTTCTCCTTCGCAACGATGCCCTTCCATGGGACTGTACTTTGCAATTTGAGAAGCATCATCCTTCAGGGCAGCCATTAATGCATTATAAAGGCTTTTCTCAATCTGGTCCGCATAAAAAGGATTTCCGGTCAGCGCCAGCAATTTGTCACACAATTGCATCCAAGTAAACGTAACACAGGTTTCCATCGTATGATACGTAGGGGAAGTTTGATATTTTCGTCCGCTATACCAAGATTCAAAAGCACTCCCCGAACCGGCTACGTTAATTTCAGTATTTGCTATATCATTCACCGTTTTCTGCACAGCATCCAAATATGCGGCATTGTGCGTCACCTTGTAAAGTTCAAGCAAACCAATATAACAGGACATCATTTCATAAGCCTTTTGTCCATTTTCAGGCGAGAACCAGTCGAAAGGATGTGGAAAACGAGCTGCAACAGGTACTCCGTTAATTGCTTTCGTTATAAGCTGTGGTCCTTCAGGTGTTTCCCATTGAGCAACGATATATTTAGCAAACTGCAAATATTTATAGTCGCCGGTATACTTATATAAATACATTACCGGCTCGAGAATGGAACTGCTTGCCATTCCATAGTAATTGCCTGTGGTTACAATATTCGTTCCACCTTCTCCAACTTGGGTCATCAAATGGTCTATAACTCTGCATGCTGCATTCAGCGCTTGTTTTTCTCCTGAAATTTCATACCAAGAAAGCAATCCCAATGTAGTATATTTCCGTCCCCAAATGTCCCAACTTTTAAGTTGGGCATCCAGGCGATAATTTCCTATATATCCATCTGGTTGTTGAGTACTTATTATGTCATCCACACTCTTTTTAATCTTGGCATATAGCGCCACACTATGATTATAACGATAGGAAGCAATCGCTCCTTGCACCCACTTACCCCAAAATTCCGTCTGCCACGATGCCGTATCATTTTTCGTCCGAAAAGGAGCAGTCAAATGATCAACATCCTGCAACTGTACACGAGTCCTTATACAATCCTCTATGCGCCCCCCTACATATCCTCCAATCTGCACACTCTCCATCTTCAACTTTGTCTGAGCATAAAGTGACGAAGTGAATAAAAAAAACAATATTATCAGTTTCTTCATATAAAAAACATATCATTATTTAAAAATCATATTTCTCACTTCCATTTGCACATTGGCAACACTTCCGAAATCTAGTCTCAAATGATCTCCCGCATTGCCCCAACCGGCTTTTTTAATTATAGCCGAATAATCATAAGAAAATGTAGTCCATTCTTTAGCGGCAGGTACCGTTACTACTTGCTGATAAGGTCCGGGTGCTTGTCCACGGGGCATAAAGAAAATCTGAAAACTCATCTTCTTAGTAGATTTATAACGAAATACGAGCGTAGTACCTCTCGGTTGCTGTGCCAGTTTTGTATAGACATAAGGATCATTGCCTGACGTCATTATTGTATACTCGTTCTTCATCGGAGTATTATAAGTCAATG
>OJNJ01000929.1_pt1 | contig 17088 bp, 18 predicted proteins | sample 1597491 | NCBI WGS metagenome assembly OJNJ01 (sample SAMEA2452132, study PRJEB22498) | human gut metagenome | biome: human feces; feature: human gut; material: feces | place: Australia | collected 2012 | reverse complement strand
GCACCGATTCGGAACTAATTCACAAAATTTGCAACGTGGTTTACCGAATGCTTACCTTTAATTTCTAAAGTCCCAGCTTTAGCCCCTATCCCAGAGGATCATCTTCAATACCTCCGTCTCCATCGGAACCGCCTCCGTTACCATCATCCTTACCATCATCGACAGAAGCATCCTTACCTGTCCACTTCTCAAATTCAATGCCCTGCCACAAAGCTCGGGTAGTTCCCAAAGCAGCCGGACGTGTATATTCAGGAGTAAACATAAAATGTAATGACGTCACCTGATTCGGACTCACATCCTTCTCTGCATCCACACCCTTTCCACGTGTCCGTGCAATCACTGTAAATGTTCCCAAACCATCCAGACGGACTGTACGGCTATTCAGCAACTGCAAGCGCATCACCGACATCAGGTTTCTGACCACATTATGTACATCACCCGGCGTTGCCGAACACTTTTCAGCCACCATTTCTCCCAACTGCTGCAGATTAACAGCTCTTCCCACTTTCTTCAATGCCAGATGCCACTGCTTAACACCCTCTTTCGTTTTCAATTGCGATTGTCGCGCATAATACAATAAAGGCATAATCTTCCTCCTTTTGCTTTTAAATTCAACTTCATTTTTATTCGTTTTGTGTTGATCAACAATGCAAAGGTGAGGATATTACCGGGTATAAACAAAAAAAACAGCCCACTAGGAGCTGTTTTCTAATATAAATATATAATCAATTGATCTTAAGCATTTTGATGTAATCGGAAGTATTTCCTCATAAACCATACATATATAAAACTAAGTAATAGAACAGTGCATAACAAAAATATATAGCCATGATCCCCAAAATCTATATATCCTATTATTACAACAGTTTGTACTAGCATATAGATCAATGATACTACCACATGAGGTATTTTCAACTCATTCGCCATCAACTGATACATGTGCTTTCGGTGGGGTAAACCTATATTTTCATGAAGCATCAAACGGTGAATGATAGTCAAAACACTATCAACGCCATAAACTACCAATAGGATTATCCAACTGAAATCTTCCGTCTGAATAATTAGCTTCCCTACCAGAAAAAGAAGAATAAAAGCAATACTTACAGATCCCACATCACCTGCAAAACACTTTGCTTTTTTACGGAAATTGAAGAAACAAAATACTAATACAGAACAGAAAACCGTATAGATTAGAGCAGGTTCTACAAATTGCGTTATTTCAGCATTGATATAAGCTAGTGCACCAAGGATAACCAGCGAATAACCACCTGTAATGCCATTAATACCATCCATGAAATTATAGGCATTGATGATACCCGTACAAACTATCAATGCAATGATTATCCACCACCAGGAAAGAGAAAAAAGCCCCCATTGATAGAACATCAAAGCCATGGCAGAAAAGTGAAACACCAGCCTTAGACTTTGGGAAGTAGAACGGATATCATCTACAAAACTGATAAATGTGACCAGAGTTAATGCCAACATAAACCAAGGATATTCGCATTCATTACTTAGAAAATATGCTAAAGCACCAAAGTAAAAGATAATTCCACCACCACGCAAAGTAATCCGAGTATGAGAACTTCTCTCATTAGGTTTATCAATGATATTACACTTATCGGCTATCTTAAAATAAAAAAGTTCTGCTATAAATAGCAGAACCAAAACCATTATATAATACATTATTCGTTTTTATTAATCCAATAAAACCAGATTTGTATACCTACAAACAGAAGCACCATAATTCCAACAATAGAAAGAATAACTCCAGGAAACAATCTCATTGTATTTTAAAATTTTCCAATACGTTCATTGGTTTCCATCCCAACTCACATTTTGCCTTATCGTTACTAAAAGTCAGTGATTTTGTTATTTTACCTAACTTTAAAGAATTAATAGGTGCTTTTTTACCGAAACAATCTCCAAGCAAAGCCATTCCTTTAGCCAACCAATAAGGGATTGATAAAGGTAATGATTTATTCATCTGTTGACAAATCAGTGTTTCCAATTCCCTGAATGTAGGTTGATAACTATCACATACATTGTATATACCTCCTCGTTCGGCAAGTAAAGGAACTAAATTAGCAATATCCTGTACCATTAACACACTCTTACGTGCCTGACTACCCGCAATACTGAAATATCTTCCACTACGGATACCGCTTATCATAGCCCCTAAATTACCAGGAGGATTAGGTCCTACAATCAATGAAGGACGAATAATCCCTAAAACTACATTATGCTCATTACACCATTTCTGTAGGTATTCCTCTGCCAAATACTTACTCACTGCATAAGGCGTAGTTCCATCCAAAGGATGTTCTTCTGTTATGTTCTCTCCATAATCGCAGCCATACACTGCTACTGTAGAAATAAAAATAAAAGATATAGGAATTCCAACCTTTTCTAATGCAGAACAAAGATTCTTGGTACCTTGCAAATTCACATCAAAAAAGATTTGTTCTTCTAGCGCTGTTTTGGGAATAAAATGAGCTTTCCCAGCAGCATGCAATACGACAGTACATCTATCATGCAATTCTGGGACTTCTTTTGAAAGATCTACAATATAATTATCTTGCGGTGATAAACCAATTGTTACAATATCATAGGTTTTCTCTAAAAAAGGGCGTATATTATTACCCAGAAAACCGGAAGCACCAGTAAATAAAAGTTTCATTTAAAAGCAAAATTAATATAGCTACAATTACTTTAATAAGGAATAATATCTTTCCAATATCTGATCTTTAGCAAATATGGTATCTGATACAGTCCTAGCATTATTTCTTATAGAAGACAGATTATTTTTATTATTATATATGAACTCAATCATATTCTTTAATGCGTGTGGATCATTAGGCGCCACAATCCAACCTAATGTAAATTCTTTAATACATAAAGCTATTTCCGAGTTATCATCACCGATATATAATATAGGTTTACCTGCAGCCAATATATTATATGATTTGGAAGGTACTCCCAAGCCATACATACCATCATTCAATGTAACAATTCCAATATCACATACATTCAAGAAATCATTCTGCTGTGAACGATCTTGAAAACCCAATAATGAAATATTCTTTTGCCCTCTATGACTAATAAACGAAGAAATTTCATCGAACTTCGCCCCTCCCCCTATAAACACAAAATGTATATCTTCAATATCTATCTTTTCTATTGCAGCCAAAAGATTATCAATGCCTTGTGCATGACCCAAATTACCAGCAAACAGAAAAACGAATTTTCCTTCCAGTTTTATTTTTTTATACAAATGGGTATCCCTTTTATCCAACGGATAAATGACTTTATTCTCTGCCCATATTGGAATAAAGGAAATCTTAGTATTCGCACGAGTTTTAGATATTAAGACTTCGGTCATATCACGCCCTATTGAAATGCAAATACGAGCTTTAGAATAAGCCTTATCATAAACTCGTTTTAAACATTTATAAGCAATCGAAGAAGATGATATTTTGTTTATTGCTACTAAATTCTCAGGAAAAATGTCATGCACGAGAATTGTATAATTAATCTTTTTCCTCCATGCTACATAAGGCATCATCAGAATCAAAAATGCCGGATTAGTTACTACTAATAATTCATCACCTCTTTGTACCAAAAACAATACCTTCAAAAATAATCGAAAACTAGAAAAAAATAATCTCAAGGTTCTTTTAAAGAAATTATTTTTGTCGAGATTAGGTGGGAAAACTCGATGGATATTTACTCCTTTATGGCATTCTTCTCTTAAAAGGGGCATAGATTCTCCCTGACCATAGGTAGAACCAGTACATATCACATGAACATCAAGGCCCTTAGTTGACAGATATTCAGCGATTTCAGTTATATAATAGCCTGTTGAAGTCTTAATGGGATAATAGATTTCTGAAATAACCCATATTCTTTTAGAACGCATGATAGTATATCATTATTTTCTCCAAACCATCTTGTCCACTACCCCGGTGTAGCTCTGAATCAGTTTCACAACCTTAACCGAAACATTCTCATCCGTATAGTCATCGACAGGGATACCCAAAGCTCCGTCACGATTCATCTCCACCGCCACATCAACAGCCTGCAACACCTGTTCCGTTGTAATACCGGCCAAGATAAAGTTACCCTTGTCCAAAGCCTCGGGACGCTCCGTACTCGTACGGATACAAACAGCAGGGAAAGGATGACCGATTGAAAGGAAATAGCTGCTCTCTTCAGGCAAGGTGCCCGAATCTGAAACTACAGCAAAAGCATTCATCTGAAGATGGTTATAATCATGAAAGCCCAAGGGTTGATGACGGATCACCCGCTCGTCAAATACAAAGCCACGCTGTTCGATGAATTTCCTGGATCGCGGATGGCAAGAATAGAGAATAGGCATATCGTATTTTTTTGCCATTTCATTAACCGCATTCATCAGATTGAGGAAATTCTTCTCCGTATCGATATTCTCTTCACGATGGGCGGACAGAAGAATATATTTTCCTTTTTCCAGTTTAAGCTTTTCCAAAATATCACTCCCCTTGATCTGTTCCAGATTGTTATGCAGAACTTCAGCCATGGGTGAACCGACCACATAAGTACGTTCCTTAGGAGTACCCGCAGCATTTAGGTAACGGCGGGCATGCTCGGAGTAGCAAAGGTTCACGTCAGCGGTCACATCGACAATCCTCCGGTTCGTCTCTTCAGGAAGGCATTCATCAAAACAGCGGTTACCCGCTTCCATATGGAAGATAGGGATATGAAGACGCTTGGCGCCAATAACGGAAAGGCAGGAATTTGTATCACCTAGTACGAGAACCGCATCAGGACGCATTTCTGCCATAAGTTGGTAAGACTTAGCGATAATATTGCCGATAGTCTCGCCAAGGTCTTTCCCTACAGCATTCAGGTAGTAGTCAGGTTCACGAAGCCCCAGGTCTTCAAAGAACACCTGATTCAGGGAGTAATCATAATTCTGACCCGTATGTACCAGTACCTGATCGAAATATTGGTCACAACGTTTAATAGTGGCAGACAGGCGGATAATCTCCGGACGGGTGCCTATAATAGTCATTAATTTAAGCTTGCTCATTTCTGTTTATAGTTTTCAGTGTTATTACAAGGGGCAAAGTAAGTATCACCGTCAGAAGGGTCATACCATTCATTGATCCAGAACTGGGTATAGAGTTCTTCATCCCCGATATTGGTGATGTTATGGGTATACCAGACGGGCATATCCACATAACAAGGCTCATTGCCATCCAGATAGAAGTTCAGAACTTCATCCGTACCTATCTTACGCAACTGAATACGGGCTTTTCCGCGGATAACGGTAAAACGTTCAATCTTACGGGTATGATAATGATTGCCGCGTGTGATACCGGGAACTGTAGTGGAAAAAGAGACTTGCCCGCCAATACCCAATTTAACAGTTTCCACAAACATACCGCGTGGGTCTTCGTGTTTTACCAGCTTACGGGGATAGACGGAAACAAAGTCAATATAACCGCAGAAAGTATTGAAAAGATTCACTTCATTCTTATCCTTCAGGACAGGAATGATACCCTGATCGAAATAGAGAGATTTAAAGTTTTCCAATACACCTAATATCGTAGTTACTTTCTTCTCAAAGTCATAAGGAACTGAATCACGTTCAATCACCTGAACATCATTTGAAGCGGCTTCGCGTATCTTCCCAATAATATGTTTACAGAGATTACCCACATAGATGAGATTCACCACACTGTCCTGAAGGACCTCAGGAGTTTCCCCATGAGTCAACTTATAGCAGAAAGTAGCGATGAAAGAGTTATAATTGGGACGACCAAAAGGACCGTACACATTGGGAACGACCATACCGGTAAAACTGGCACGGTTCCGTCCCGCCCACTCTTCAAGCAGCCTACGCCCTTCGCGTTTGGAACGTCCGTATTCATTATCGCGTTCCTCCTGCGTAGAAGAAGAGAATAGCACATGTGGAGTTACCTTCTCAGCTTCCATGGCGGATATCAACTGGCTTACCAGACCGATGTTCGTATCATAAAGCACACGGGCATCCGGGTGGCGGTTCATAGCGGCCAGATGCACGATAACATCACATTCACGCACAAAAGAACGCAATTTATCCTCGCTCTGAAAATAGGAGTCTTCAAAGGGGATACGCAGGAATTCATCAGGAAATAGACCGAGCTCATTGTAGAGATGGGTACCTACAAAGCCGGGCTGGCCCGTTATGCCAACTCGTATCATAAAATCATTAAGTTTTTTAAGAATGAGAAAGAATTAGAGATGAAGGTCTTCGCGGATAAAGGAAAGCTTCAGGAGAAGTTGCTTCATGCCTTCCACATCCAAGCGGTGGGTGTTATGGGAGTGGTAGTCTTCTATACGGGAGACTTCCTCACTGCCTTCCACAAAGAATTTGTCATAGTTCAGGTCGCGGGTATCACAGGGGATACGGTAGTAATCACCCATATCGATGGCCTTAGACATCTCTTCACGGGTCACCAGCGTTTCATACAGCTTCTCTCCGTGGCGGGTACCGATGACTTTGACTTCAGCAGTACTATGGTACAACTCTTTCAGCGCATCAGCCAGGACATCCAGTGTAGCGGCAGGAGCCTTCTGGACAAAAAGGTCACCGTTATGGCCGTGCTGAAAAGCATACAGTACCAAGTCTACGGCATCATCCAGAGTCATCATGAAACGGGTCATGTTGGGGTCCGTTATAGTAATAGGATTGCCTTCCTTCATTTGTTCCACCCATAAAGGGATCACAGAACCACGGCTGGCCATTACATTACCATAACGGGTACAGCAGATGGTAGTAGCGCCATCCTCCCCCAATTGACGACCTTTGGCAATGGCGACTTTTTCCATCATGGCTTTGCTGATACCCATGGCGTTGATAGGATAAGCAGCTTTGTCTGTGGAAAGGACCACTACATTCTTTACACCATGTTCAATGGCTGAATCAAGGACATTCTCTGTACCAAGGACATTGGTACGAACGGCCTGTGTGGGAAAGAATTCACATGAGGGAACTTGCTTCAAGGCAGCGGCATGGAAGATATAATCCACGCCCGTCATTACACCATCAACTGAACGTTTGTCACGTACATCACCGATGTAAAACTTCACTTTGGGATTCTGCAAGTGATGACGCATGTCATCCTGCTTCTTCTCATCTCTGGAAAATATGCGAATTTCCTTGATATCACTATCAAGAAAACGACGCAAAACAGCATTACCGAAGGAACCTGTTCCACCGGTAATTAATAAAACTTTGTCTTCAAAAACAGACATGATTATAAAGATTTATTATATACATTAGCGTCCTATTTTGACACATACTCCAAGAAAAGCCACCACAAGGTGGTTTCCCAATAAATAACGTCAAAAAAGATACTATTTTTTTTATATTTATTATTAATCCAGTCCGATTGTCAAGGGTAACAAATGTTCATACCCCTTACGACCTTTAACAATTTCGCCGAAGAATCTCTTGAAATAATCCACACACAGACACACCCTACATCTTGCATGTTGAGATGATAGTATGATATACCGCTGAGATACAGGCCATCTTATCACTGCCGAAGAATAAAGAGTTCTTTCGTTCACCAGATAATGGACGAATAAAACGTTCGGCAATGGAATTATCGATTAAATAAGAGCCGTCATTTAAGTAGGCGAACAACCGAGTCCAAAAAGTATTCATATAATTTACGTCCTTCTCCATCAGCTCTCCGCGAGGCGGATGACCGTCACCAAGCAGGACGTCAAGCTTACTGCATAACTTTATAATTATTCCTTTGGTCTTCAATTTATTCCGGCAAAGCCTTATCTGTTCAGGGGACAACTTGTCTTCTTCATACTCGCGCTCCAGTTTGTAAAGCTCACCTATCAATTCCAATATAAATGCAGCATCCTTATCATTGCCCTCCCCCAATGCATACTTGAACTTCGCACGGGCATCGTCCATGCAACAAAGATGTTCTATATCAACCATATGATCATCCAATCATTATTATGACAAAACGTATTGTCGGCACTCAGACTACGACAAGAAAGTCCTTGACGATAAAAACGGACCTCTTTTGATTTTGCTTCCACGTTCTCTTCCTGCGCAGAAGCCCCACCATGCTACGGCAAGGAGGATTCGAGGAGTTAGAGAGTGCCATCAAAATCATCCTTGCCACGTGTATGGTTCTCTTCGATCCCCCGCTTCTTTTTATTGATTCCCTTTTGGCTTTTACCAACATAAAAGGTCTTATTACGGACTTTAAGCCTCTCTTCCAATACCGTTATTTTAGGCAACAGTCATCTATGCGAGCCTCATTTCGTTAGATGCGTTCAGCATCTCGCTCATGGGCAGCCATCAGCTCTGTTATCATTTTCAATTTTTCGTCCGGGTTATATCTGAATATGGGGCTTCAAAAGGGGCAGAAACCTTCTCACGTTCCTTCAGCTTCCTTGCGGAAGAAAGCAATTTCATTCTTTCGAACTCATTCATATTCAGCATCTTAATTGCTTCAAAGATACAAAAAATGATGAGACGAAAGTATAATTTCACCACTTTCTCTTGTTGTTTATCTGATTCTCAACTTTTTAACAACAGGTGTGGCTAACAAGAGAATGACATCCTGCCAATTGACTGAATAAATACTTTCATCACCACTATAGGTTATATGCATAAACTTGTATCCAAACCTGAAACATTTCTCAAACATGCTGTAAGACCGTTGATCATAACTAAACAAGCGAACTAGACGTAAATCTTTAGACATCACGATAAAGATATCACTGTCTTCCGGTTCACAATTCAACTGCTGCTGGATTATAGATAAAACCTTATCATATTTGCAACGCATATCGTGGAAATCGCAGACAAAGAAAAATCAATTAAGGCCTGTTATATTCAACATAAGCCATCCAGTCGCTCTACAAGATTTTTCAAACCTACGTAGCTTAAATTTTTCTGACTGATATGCACTCCGTACTCATACGAATATCCACCAATATACGAAGTTCGGTATCCGAAGAACCGGCATATCGGTCATCGGCTTTGAAGCCAAATTTGGCGTAGACAACTCCGTCGAATCTACATCTGTTAAAGGAACAACCAAAACTTGGACAAGGATTAACTTTTTTCGGGTATCCTTGTACCATTTTTCAAAATAAGTTATAAGACACCTTGTTGAACAAACAGAATTTCTCTATTGAAATTCCAGAGGGAACGCCTTCTAATTTATAACGGAAAAAAGACGTTCAAAATCATTGTAACTATACATATACTTTGCTTTTAACAAAAGCAAAAGTCCGATTTTAGTATCGGTTAAGCAATACAGCAAAATTGGATGCTAACCATGCACATCATACCCCTCATGGGCTAAATGAAATGACACATCATTACTATGAAATGTTTCCGGATAGAAATACTGACATACAAATAGAACTTTTTTATTTTGCATCATTTGTTATATATTAAGGTATAAACAGATCCAACTTCTTGTACAAACCGGTCGTTATATAACTTTAACCTATCTTTTTTGGTAGAACAATCATTCACCCTAAATTTCTCTCGCATCTTAGAAAGAAAGGATTCCTTATTTCCACAAATAAACATGTCCTCATCATTAACTAATGGATTTTCAGAAAACATCGGAAGATCTGAAGTAATAACATCTGCACCAGAAGATAAAACCGTTGAGATAATTCCACTGTTAGAGCCCATAAGATAAGGCAATAATACATATCTAGCAGATTCAACATAGGCAGGATAATCTTCATCAGCAACAAAGCCTAGATTAATTTCTGCATTCGAAGCTAGAAGTTTCGTTTTTTCAATATCCAAACCAGGCTGGGGTTTTCCACAAATTCTCAATGTAGCCTTAGGCTCAATCTTATGAAATTCTGGCCATATATCCAACAATAACTGAATTCCCTTTTCTTGCCTCATTTGTCCAATAAACAAAAAATCAACAGATGAGTATTTTTTAGATGTACTTGGAAGCTTTGATAAATCCATAATAGGGAAAAGATGTTCGACTATTTTCGACTCATCTTCGTGGAAGACTTCAATAAGTTCTTTCCTTGAATTATCATTATGCACTAGCAAATAATCACCAATATCAAAGATTTTCTTACGATGCTTCATTTCAGATGAAATACCGCCATGAGGCATAACATCATGACAAGTGATAATAAGCTTTGCCTTGGATGCCTTTTTAAGAAGTTTTAGAAATAAAGGAATAAAGAAAAAACTATGTCCGGCATGGGAATAATTAATTAATTTAGGTTTATCTTTTATAGAATAAATTAAGATCAAAAAATAGCCCTTTAACACCTCGATGAGTTGAAAGATTTTCCGAGTTTTCTCCTTATATTTACTAAAACCCACATCTCCTCGCTTAAAAAATAATTTGTCACCATAATCAAATGGATAATAGTAGTTAACAAAGGCACGTTGCTTATATCCTTTACCATCGAGAGCTTTATATATAGCATCTAAATAAAGACCTGAATTGCCGCTTGTCCCCCAATAAATATGATAAATCATAGAATCTATATAAAGTTAAAAGATACTATAGCAATAATTATACTGCCTGAATCCCCAATATAACGACTGAAAAACAGAAGTTATTCAACATTCTGTCTCCAATGACTGTATCTAGCAGAATTTGCTAGCAACTCGTTTTCTAGACTTATTATATTATGTCCTAATTGTTTGGCAAAAACAAGCAAAGAACTCTTAAAACCTAATACAGTCATATGCTTATAAGATGATAAATAAACCTCAAATGGGAACTCCATAGGAAGCTCCTTAAATTGCAGTCCTCTTTTAGTAAACAAACTTGTTATATACTCTCTATTCTCTGCCGATTGAAATGGATGAAACTTAAAATAATTCATCGAGCCTGCAGCTCTTTCAATCAGAACTTCAACGAAATGCATATAAATGTCCTTTTCAATAATATCCATTTCTACAGAAGATTCGAAAATAAAGCATGGGTATTGAGGATCTAGGGAATATTTGCTTTCTATATCAAACTTAGGCCAATTAATAGTTTGCTGCTTATATCCTAGTTCCTTAAATATACTATCATTTAAAGCATAACAAACAGGATTCGATCTATCGTCATTAATAAAATCCGGTACTCGCCAACTAAAATAAGATGACCATATTCTATGATGATAAAGAGTCTTAAAAAAAATATCTAAAATAGATCTACTTAGGGGTAATTGCCTTTTTTTTAGAAGACCACTTAAAACTAAAGCACCTTCTTGAAGATAATTGAATCCAGAACAAAAACTATTTGTAAAAATCAACTGTAGAATACGAACTCCACCTGGATTTGGTGCATACATTATATAATTACTATTTCCAACTCCATTATTTATCTGTTTATCTATTTTTTTTATCACAATATAACAAGATAATAAATTTTGGAAATATTTATAGCTATATGCCCATGACATATCAATTTCTTTATATTTGCCCTGAATAAGAATATTCTTATAATTTCTGACTAGAACGAATATAATATCATCTTTATTTAAATGTAAATAATCAATCACTCCCAATGCTGTCATACATGTGGTATGAGAATTGACAACAAAAAGATGTTTCATTATTTTACTTTTTTACCTCAATTATTTTTTCTGCAAATTCAAAATCCTCAGGCCAATCGATATCAACACCTTCTATTTCGTCAACTAAAGCAAAATAAGGATTACTACCTATACGTTGATGATGAATCTTCCATACATCCCTCTTAAACATGAAAAATGCACTTGTCTCTTCATATACAGGTTCAATTGTCTGCGTCCGTGGTATTTCCTTGAGATCATAATTCAAAGGTGTTCCCTTGTACCAAATAAAAGTCTGTATTTTTTTTGTGCTAAAAGCAGAATCATATCCATCATTAATAATCTTATCAATAGCATTTTCTACGGTTTCTTTTTTCATAAAAGGTGAAGTCGTGTGAGCAAGTATATATAAATCTGCATCTACTGTTTTTATGAACTCTTCATATATTTCTTTACCTAAAGTCTCATCTCTATCCAAGAAATCCGGACGCTTCAAAAAATTAACACCCTCTGGAAGATATTCAATAATGTCAATATTACTACAATAAACATAAACCTCATCTATTTGGTTAACACTAACTAGAGTGTCAAGTATATGACACATCAAAGGTTTACCACCAAGTAATTTAAGATTCTTTCCAACAACTCTTTTACTATTAAGTCGTATAGGAACAAAAGCTACAACTTTCATATGGAAAATTTATTTTATATTTATAAATAACCCAATATATAGAATTATTATTTCTCAACATGATTCACTAATATTTTCTTGACTAAAAAAATAAATATTAATGAATATATCACACCTACAAACAATGGGGAGGATGTCCCTCTTGGCATCATTAAAACACCCTGGGATATAGATATTAATACAAATCTGTATTTTAAATTTACATCAGCCTTATTTTCCAAAAAAGCGAAAAAGAGACCAAAACCCAATGCAAGTATGCAAAAGACTAACATCGATGACCCAGAATAGAGATATAAATCAGAAAGAGAAGACCATCCTAATCCATTACCATCTGCATATAATTTCGGGTTCAAGTCATAACACATGTGCCCTTGAAAGGTAAGATCTTGCATATGCAGTTTTTGATCAGATAATTTGGAATAAAGAAAAGTTGATCCTGGAATAAAAGTTTGGATATATGCAATCCATGGATATCCATGAACAAGAGTACTTGCATGAAATATCATTAACGAAATTCCCGTAGAATACAAAAAAACTTCTAAAGCGTCAAAAACAATAAAACCTTCCAAACCGGCTCCTCTTGCACTTAGTGAAAATATTACAAGCAAAACTATTACTCCAGCAATTACATATATGAGAATTTTTGATATTCCAATATCTTTTTCTTTAGAATACAACCAAATACATATAAGAAATATAGAAGCAAATGCAAATCGAGACCCACCAATCAAAACTAAAATTCCATAAAATATATATATTTTAAGATATTTCAGATATTCACTTTTTGCATATACATTTGTAAAAGCAAGCATCATAACGCCTACAATCGAATTGATTACTGTTATAAAAGATTTATTGTATTCTTTTTCTGTAACATCAACTAAAGATACGCCATATCCATAAGTGAAAGCATAATAGATTTCATTCAAACCTTGAATTAATATACATATTAAAATTAGAGGAAAAACAATTTTTGCAAATGAAACACATTTTTTACTGTCCATCTTCCTATCAATGATTTCCTTTATAACACGGCATCTCCTCCTTAACATTACATATCCTATCGTAACGAAGTATAAAAAAGAATATACCCATGTCATCAACTCCGATACGATTTTTGGTGTAACATTATATACAAAAAAATATGTTGGCTGAAAAACATCAAGATCATGATCAAAAACACCAACCCAGAATCTGCCTCCAATAAATAGACTAAAAGCAACTAGGTACAAGAAAAACAAATTAATCTTTGCATTATTGCTATACCATACAGCCCTAAAGGAGACTATAGAGAGAGCTACATAACCAATGCTATATCTAAAAATATTAATATATTGATCATTACAAATATATAATGAAAATAAATAAACGACAGTAAGCAGGATCATCTGTGATGAGCGCGACCTAACAATAAAATAGTATTTACCTTGATATGCCATGCAAAAGATTAAATGATTATAAGATTCCGCTTATTTCCATGTACGTTTTTTTACAATTATAAACATGAGAAACTATCAATAACCCCTACGAATCGAAAATTATCATCTACCACAATAAGTGAATGAATATTATACTCTCTCATCATTTCACCAGCACGGCTCAATTTTGCATTTTCACTTATCGTTTTGGGGTTAGTACTCATAATTTCCTTTACTGTAAGGTCAAAGAATCTATCTTGCTTATCATACATTGCTCTGCGAACATCACCATCAGTTACAACACCTGCTATCTTATTGTTATCGAGAGCAACAGCAATACCTTGCTTAGTCTTACTAATCTCAATGATAGTATCACTAATTTTCTGATTGAGATGAACAATAGGTAGATTTGTAGAAACCATAAAATCCTTAACCCTTGAAAGTAATCTTCTACCAAGTGAACCACCTGGATGAAATTGTGCAAAGTCTGCCGCTTTGAAGTGGCGAACTTCTTCAAGAGCACATGCCAATGCATCACCCATTGCGAGTGTTGCGGTTGTAGATGATGTTGGAGCAAGGTTTAAAGTATCAGCTTCTCTATCTACATATACATTAAGATGGCATATAGAATATTGAGCAAGCAAAGAATTTGGATTGCCAGAAACTCCAATGATAGGAATATTACGATCAAGGAGCAATGGTATGAATCTCAGTAACTCATCTGTCTGGCCAGAATAGCTGATAGCCATAACTACATCATCAGGTGTAAACACACCAAGATCGCCATGATAAGCATCCAATGGGTTTACGAAAAAAGTTGGAGTACCAGTACTAGCCAATGTTGCTGCAATTTTCGCTCCTATATGGCCTGACTTTCCAACACCAGTAACCACAAATCTACCTTTGCAATTATATATTAAATCCACTGCTTTAGAGAAATCACCTGTAAGGTTTGGAATCATGCCTAATATTGCCTTTGCCTCATCTTGGAAGCATTTAATAGCATATTTATTTGCGTCAATCATAAATATTCCTTTTGTTTAATATCAACTATTTCCAATTATGATAGTGTCCCTTAAGCACCCAAAGACGTTAAATAATCAATATATTCACGTGCTGCACCTTCTCCACCCTTGGCATTACAAACATAGTTTGCAACATCCTTAACTTTATGCATTGCATCAGCAGGCGCTGCTGTAAAACCACAAAGATTCATACAATCAACATCTTTAAGATCATCATCAATATATGCTACTTCATTAAGAGAGACACCTTTTTCTGCACATGCATTACGAAGTTTAAAAATTTTACTCTCTATTCTTTGGTATATGTTTGTTATCTTGAGTTCCTTGCAACGATTTAGAACGATATCTGATTCTCTACCTGTGATAATAACAGGAAGAATGTCGAAATCAGCCAATCGAGCAATAGCATAACCATCCTTGATATTGAATGCTTTCATCATCTCACCTCGGTTTGGCATGTAAATCTTACCATCTGTAAGAGTTCCACCCACATCCATCACCAGCGTTTTGATCTTTTGCATATCTACTACAGCAATGATACAATTACTTTCTCAAGATCTTTCAAATAAAGCATATTAGAGCCATCACTCTTTGCATGCTCAGGATCTGGGTGAACTTCGAAGAAATATCCACAAGCACCAAATGCCTTTGCTGCCAAAGCCATTGATGGTACAAACTCACGATTACCACCTGTACTACCACCATTTCCGCCTGGACGCTGAACAGAATGAGTACAATCCATAATGACAGTATCAGTATACTTCTTCATATCAGGAATATTACGGAAATCAACAACAAGATTATTATAACCATAAATGTTACCACGTTCAGTAAGCCATACATTATCATTGCCAGTCTCTCTTACTTTCTGAACTGGAAATTGCATATCATCACCTGAAAGGAATTGAGCCTTCTTAACGTTTACCACCTTACCAGTTTTTGCAGCTGCGACAAGGAGATCTGTTTGTCGACACAGAAATGCAGGTATCTGCAAGACATCCACTACTTCACCAGCAGGAGCTGCTTGGTAACTCTCATGAATATCAGTCAGAAGTTTTAATCCATATTTCTCCTTAATATCATTGAGCATAGTTAAACCGGCCTCCAATCCTGGTCCTCTATATGAAGAGATGCTAGTACGGTTAGCCTTGTCAAATGATGACTTGAAGATGATATCAATACCATACTTCTTATTTAATCTTACAATCTCTTGTGCAACGATATCAAGGCATTCTGCTGACTCTATAACACAAGGACCTGCTATAAACATAGGTTTTACTTCCATTTTTTCTTTACATTTTCAATGATAAGTTTTAACACTTCTGGATAATACTTCCAATATTTTGAATTAAGGCTTAAACCTTTGTACAATCCGAAGAAAATTGCTCTATTATTTCTCCAACTTATTCCCTTATGATATTTGAAGTTGGTGTACTCGTCAAACTGATTGTAACCTTCTACAACTTTTTGAATAATCTGTATTGCTTTCTTTTTGTCTTTACAACTGTTTGAATTCCACCCTCCTGACATTAATCGATAACACCCCATAACTTTATCAATATAAAATCCATTTCCGGTAGTGAGAGCGCACATAATGAGAGGCATATCACCATATGGGAACGAGGTGAGAACATTCTTTCTAAACTCTATATATTTGCTATATATTTCACGCCTCATGAAAAAGCTGCAAGTATGAAAACACCAATGTCGCCCTAAAAATTCTTCATCTACGACTGTTTTCATGGTTACTATACCCTGCTTAATTTTTGATTCTTTCCATGGTATTAAATTTCTTTTTGTAACACCATCTTTTTCTACTACTTGGACGCGATTAAAACATATGGAATATTCTGGATTAAGCTCCATCACATCAAACTGTTCCTGCAATTTATTCGTATCAGTCCAAAAATCATCACCCTCACAAATTGCCATATACTTACCTATGCAAGCATCTCTCATGACTGTGTCCAAATTTCCTTTTGACCATTGGTTTTCCTTCTCGTAAATCGGCTTAATAATATTTGGATATCGTTCTGAATACTCCCGAATAATCTCGACACTCTTATCTGTAGATACATCATCGTGCACAACTGCTTCAAATCGAAAATTTGTTTTCTGCATTACTATACCATCAAGACATTTCCGCAAATAATGTTCATGATTAAAAACTAAGCACTGTATCGATACCATAACAGGTCTCATATCATTTTCCATCTGTTATAATAAATTTTAGTTGTTTATACTTCTTTTTCAAACAGCTCTTTAAACAATATTAAACACACTTATTTTTATAGGTACATAGAAACACACAAAAAACAATTAATTTAAAGTACCTAAAATCCGCAAGCAATCTCAATGGCAATCTCAATTGCAGTAAAGAGCTTGA
>OJNJ01000925.1_pt1 | contig 17154 bp, 18 predicted proteins | sample 1597491 | NCBI WGS metagenome assembly OJNJ01 (sample SAMEA2452132, study PRJEB22498) | human gut metagenome | biome: human feces; feature: human gut; material: feces | place: Australia | collected 2012 | reverse complement strand
GCTCTGCGTAAGTGGCTATATAATCCTTTCTTGTTTTCATATACTTTTGCCATACTGATTTACTTCACAATCATTTCAGGATGAACGGGGAAATCCCAATCGATTATTCTTGAATCCATAGAGTGCAAATTACCACCAACGACAAGACCAAAACTTTCTTCAACCAATTCTTTCGCTTCATCTTTGCTGCAAGCATTGACAGTTACTTCTCCTTCTAAGACAAACTGGACTTTTACTTTGTATTCTTTGTTACTTTTCATAATCTTCTACCGGATAAAATTCACGACCTTCAAAATCATCTGCTGTAAGAACTACTTCTTCACAGTTAACCATTTCCTCAACTTTCTCGAAAGCGGAATCATAATCATCCGCTTCCACCTCTACCACTTTAGAAAGGGTTTCTATTATTTTGATTCTGTACTTCATATTGCTTATTTTTCTATTTGTTCCATCAAGTTCATTGTCTCTTGTATGACAGCTTGTTTATCCCAATTATATTTATCCCCTTAGCAGGAACAATAGTAATTAACCTCACTATTGGTACAAAGGGCATGTGCCTAATACAGCAAAAGCCAATAGTTCCTCTTGCAGAGACGGTAATTGCAGATTTATTTACTCTTGCTTTATTGGTAAAACCATACAGACCATCATTTTCGGCGCCATTAGCAAATATAGGAATGGAAAACTCATCTGTTTGTGTCTTGGAGTAATTTTCAGGCTTATCTCCACCAGCAAAGATTTCAAAAGTAATCTCCGTTAATCTACACCATTCCCACCCTTCCGGCACATCAAAAGGTATCTCATCTTCAATACATTTTACGCTACCATCTTGAAACTTCTCATAATGTAAATTATGGATTCAATTTTCACTCAATTCTCAGTCAATGAGAGTTGGGTGGATTTTTTATATCCTATAATTACAAAATAAAACGCCCACAGGGCAGAAAGACAGGTACAGGATATGTACAACAACAATTTTACGGAAGAACCGATTGTCATCGGTATCGACCATGGTTTCTCCTTAATCAAGACTAGAAATCACATTTTCAGCAACGGAGTAAGCAACTTCTGGGCATTAATGATTTTGCGGATATATGGTTGTATTGTTACATGATTCGGTGTGAGACGTACAAATCCGTTTTCTTCCAGTGAGAGCAGGTCATGGGAGCAGATGCTGTACCAATTATAAAGGATATTCAGTGGCATTCTGTATTCCGGACACAACGCAAGAACCCGTAACAGTTTTGTAGTAATTTCAGACAAATTGTGAAAACCTATCAGATTAGATAACTGCTTGCCATACAGGTCTTCGTCGGTTTGTGCTGATGGATTGCCGACAAAGGGATTGTGAGTTGAGAGTAGTACATTTTCTTTTAGCTGGTCAAGCAACACATCCGGAGTATATACGGATAAAGATAACAACTTTGCAATAAGCTGAATGGACATGGTATGGTTACATACAGTTTCAATCGTAATCTTCTATGTTTCTTATTTCATGGTAGTAAATTGTTTCGATATGGGAAGTATATCATAAAATAAGAAGCGGAACAACTGTTCGTAATGTGCGAGAGCTATTTTTTGAAAGATTTTTTGGGATTCCATTTCTTAAATTCTATTTAATCTTTTTCAATTTGTACTCAACTGTGACTCAATGTAGAATGCGACCGGTTTTACTAAAATGAATCTATCAGGTTTATGCATCATTGCCGGCATAAAGATGACAAAACTTGGCAATCATTTAGGTAAAGGAGGTTTCGCATGGAGTTGACAGTAAACAAAGCGGGCAAGTATGCTTTAGTATGGCTTACAAATGCGGAAAAGGCTGATCCAAAAGTTATGGACAGCCTACAGCCTTTGATTGAGCAGTGTAAGGAGAAGAAGTACAGATTGGCTATTTTTGAATCAGGTGAGCAGGATTTGTTGGAAAAAACAACAGATTTGCTGATTCACAATCGAGGACTGGAAAAGACCGATGATGGAAAAACAACTGCTTTGCCAAAACAGGCATCAGGAGAAATGTAGCGAGCGGCGATTCGCCCGATACTACCCCACATCGTTTCTTTCTACCCCAAATTAGTGAAATTGGGGTAGAAAATACATAGAGTAAGTAAAGATGATTTAAAGAAGTAGCAAATGATTAAGCATATAATATGAGAAGATTGATTTTTATAAAAATAGCGGCTGAAATTACTCAGCCGCCACATAATCTAAAATTTTTTGTCTTTAGGTGGACAAGGGTCATTACCATAGCTATCTTTATCACGAATTTGTCCGCTGCGTCCGTGAATTACTAATTCACTTTGTTGTTTCATTGCAATAGGACGTCCATATTCAATAGCTTGTTTTTGGGTGGTAAAAGTTTTTGTGGCTTTATCAGAGCACTCACGCTTAAGCTGCCACTGTCCGTTGTTAGGTATAATGTGTTGATTTGCCATAAAATAGTCCTTTCTCTGCTTAAGCAGTGGTGTAGTGTTTCCAAGGGATTCTTGCGGGATGAACTTTTGCAAGAAAACGCACAATGTCTGGTCTGCCATCATAAGTAGGTATTCCGCGTGAGTTTTGAGCCATTAATATAATTGGTATGTTTCCGAAAAATGGAATAAAACTTGCACGAACTTGTTCCTTGGACGGACTTGTAAGAACATATGGTTTCACAACAGCGATTGCAAAGGTTACACCTTGCTCTCTGATTTTTGCTCCATCGAACTGCATAGGTTTATCCTCCTTTCCTAATTTTTAGGAATACAGATAAAGCCTTTCAAAATGATTGAATTCCGTGTAGGAATGTGTTATGATTCAAATGCGACTTTGAATTCGCAAGAGCGATTTCATTTTGAAAGGGTGGTCTTTTGGACCATCTTTTTTTATCCCTGCTTTAGCACTCGTAGGAATAGAGCGCTAACTATCCTTAAAAGTAGAATATCACAAAATAAATATTAAGTCAATAAAAATACGAATAACTCACAAAAAACTTGACATAATATCCTAAAATGGGTATATTATATATGAAAAGGAGGTGCTGTGATATGTTAGTACAGTTTATGATAAAGAATGTATTGTCTTTTAGAGATGAAACGATTTTGGATATGACAGCAATTAATGCATATAAGGAACATGAATGTAATTTAATTGATATAGGTGCAAAAGATAAATTTGTGAGAGTTGCAGCAATTTATGGAGCTAATGCAAGTGGAAAGTCTAATTTAAATATTGCTATGAGATATTTTCAGAAAATAGTGGTAGAATCATTGAACAATGTTGATGATGGCGAAGATGCAGTATTGAAACGGTATTACAATCCTTTTTCATTTGAAAGTAATAATGAAAATTCGGAATTTCAAATTATTGAAATTGTGGGAGAAGATGAATATAGATATGGTTTTGAATATAACTCCGAATGTATTGTTGCAGAATGGCTTTATAGAAAAAACTTGAATACAAATAGAACATCTATCATCTTTGAGAGAACGACAGAAAATGTGGAATTTGGGGCATCTGTTAGAAAAGAGTGTGAATTGTATAAAACTCAAATTCCGACAGAAACATTAGTGTTGTCTTTTTTTAATAAATTAAAGCTGAAAACTGAAGTTTTTAAAACTGTGTATAATAGCATTATGGATACATTGGTGGTTTCTACAGATTTTTGCGAAGATCAAGGTCTTTTGGAAGCAATGTTACCCCAGATTATAGATGAAGAAAAAGAGGATTTATTGAGATTTCTTAATGCAATAGATACTGGAATTAAAGATATTGGTTATGATGATAATGAAAAAGAGATTAGTTTTTTTACAGTTCACAAGGGGAGAGATGATAAATATTATCCGTTAGGATTATATTGTGAGTCGGAGGGAACAATAAAAAGTATTATGCTCTTTATATATGCAAGAACTGCGATACTTAACGATAAGTCTATCTTTGTTGATGAATTGAATGTGAAATTACATCCGCTATTGTTAAAATTTATCATTGATTTGTTCTATAATAATAATTCAGAGGCACAATTGATTTATACCACACATGATACAACGTTAATGGATAAGAAATTCTTTAGAAGGGATCAAATTTGGTTTGTTCAAAAAGACCAATTTGGATATTCTGAATTATCGGCATTGTCAGATTTTAAGGTTAGGTCAGATGCATCCTTTGAGAAGGACTATTTGGCTGGTGTATATGGAGGAATTCCATTTCTTAAGGAGTATGCAATGAAAGAAGGTGATTAGATGGGTTCGGATGATTTGTTTAAAAAGAGACGTGAAGAAAGAAAACGAAGAAAACATGAATATAGACCGATAAATACAAACTCTTTTTTGATTGTAACTGAGGGAGAAAGAACAGAACCCTTATACTTAAAAGGAATACAGAAGAAAATCAAAGAAAAAATGGACGGAAGAATTGATGTCATTGAAATACCGGTTATTGATATACATGGTGAGGGCTGTGGAACAGGAAAATTAATCGAAGTTACGGAACGAATTGTGAAAGAGGCCAAAATACTATATCAGAATGTATGGGTGGTTTTTGATAAAGATGATTTTGATGATTTCGATGTAGCCATACAATTAGGAAAAGAAAAAGGATATCAGGTGGCATGGAGTAATCAGTCGTTTGAATATTGGTTATATTTACATTTCAATTATAGCGATTCGGCACTTCATAGATATGATTGGAATGAAAAGTTAAATGAAATATTTAAGCAATACAATTTAGGGGATGGAACATATCGGAAAAATTATGATAATATTTACGATTTAGTAAATGTGTATGATGGGGTTAATAGTGCTATAAGAAATGCAAAGAGACGCATGGCCGGATTTGTGGATGAAAGGGATATTCCTTCACAATATGATCCAGGGACTATGGTATATAAGTTGGTGGAAGACTTAAAACGCTATTTGGATGAATAGAGGAGAATGTACGAATGGGTAAAGTATTGATTATAAAAAATAATAACGAAGATCCAAGAATATATCAGTTCGCTGAGAAAAGTTATATTGAAAAGAAGATTGGGTATTATAATACATTAGATGGTTCTCTTAATGAAAAGGGGGTACAAGAGCTAAAGGAAAGGTTTGATGGTGATGGACTTGTCTTAATGATTACGTATGATAAATGTGAACCAGGAAAAACAGAAGAAATACAGGATGTTTTTATAGGATCTAATGCCAATATAAATGAAAAAAATAATATTGAGTATACGATGAAAGTACATTTGTCATATACAAAGCATAATCGTGCGATAGAGAGTATAATAGATAAAATAGATTTAAGTCTGTCGGAAGATTTTGATAATGGATGTTATGTTATGATGAGTGATATGGAGAATCTTTATCAAGAATTAAGAGAAAGAATTATTACAAAATGTAAGAACTATGATTTGGCAGGAAAAGATTATAATTTAATTGAGAAACCGAATAACTATGTTATGAATGTTTTGGCACAAAAGGATATTCAATCGATTCGTGTTTTTTCATGTGATTTAGCTGGAGATAATAGAACAGAATTTCAAAGAGATAGAGAAAGAGTTGTGAATTGTAAAGCGTTCAGACGATTGGTTGATAAAGCACAAATTTTCGGAGCAGAAAAAGGTGATTATTTTAGAACACGTATGACACATTCACTGGAGGTGAATCAAATCGCAAAAGCTATTGCATATGCATTGGGACTGAATTTAGATTTAACTGAGGCAATAGCATTAGGACATGACTTGGGACATACACCATTTGGACATCAAGGCGAAAGAACATTGGATGATATATTGAGTGGCAAGATAGATGCAGGTATAATACTTGTGAAACATGAGGATAATAAAGGGTTAAACGAAAAGAAATGTTCAAAGATTAGCACTGAAGATTTATTGCAAAAAAGATGCTTTGGAGGTTTCAAACATAATTATCAGAGCGCACGAATTCTGACTGAATTGGAGGAAAAGTATAAAGAACATCCTGGGTTAAATGTGAGCGTTCAGGTGGTAGAGGGTGTTTTAAAACATACTAAATTAAAATTGAATGAAATTGAAATATCAGATTTTTTATCGGAGGAATATATATCAAAAATTAAGTTTAATAAAGGTAAAGAGGTACAGGTTTGCTCTAGTTTAGAAGGACAAGTGGTTGCTATTGCAGATGAAATTGCTCAGAGAGGACATGATGTGGATGATGCCCTAACTTCAGGCGTAATGACAATCAACGAACTTTTGGATAGATTTGCAATTGAAAAATGTAGTGTATTGCGAAGCAGAATAGAAGAAGAGATTGAAAATATAAATAATTCTGCATATTCTATTGTTGATCGCGAGGAGTTGAAAACAGCAAGAGTAGTTTCGATTATTATAAACTATTTTGTTGAGAACACGATTAAACATTCTGTTGAGAATATTGATAATTACCAATATTTAGGAGAAATAACCATGGATAATGAAATTAAAATTATCGAATTTCCTGAAGATGTTGAAAAGGTAAATGATTATTTGGAAAAAGTTGTACAGAAAAAAGTAATATGTAATAGTGAGGTGGCTAGAGCAGATTACAATGCCAGTATGATAGTGCAGACTTTATTTAAAAAATATTATTGTAATCCAAGATTATTACATTCAGGAACAGTTCATAGAATATTTTTGGAGACATTAAAACATTGTAATAACGAAGTCGCAAACAGTGCAATTAGTTTGAGTGATGGTAGTATTAAGTTAGTTAATATGGAAATTGAGGAACTGACCAAACGAGAATTGGATGGAGCTACTATTATGGCGTATCTAGAAGACAAGGATGTAGATACCACTTCGGAAGATATTATCATATTTGAAAAACGAAAAATTCTAGTAAGAGCAATAGTTGATTATATAGCCGGAATGACAGATGGTTATGCTTTGGAGGAATACGAAAAACTAAAATAAGTAGATGAGATCGGCAAGCATTTTTCGCTTGCCTTTTTCACACCTATAACTTACAATGTTGTTATAATTGAAGAAAGGAAAATTAACAATATGGATAAAAATACCAACGACCTTACACTTTGTCAGGAAATTGCCGGATACTGCCGTATTTCTGTTGATGAAGAGTTAGACAGAGACAATACATCTATTGAGAATCAGAAGAAGATTATTGAAGAGTTTGTAAAAGCTAAGTTTCCCAAGTGTAAGCTTTCTATATATGAAGACCGAGACCGTTCCGGGTATACCTTTGAACAGCGTGAAGGCTACCAGAAGCTTCGTAAGAAGCTGATGAATAGTCATATTAGTGTACTTATTGTAAAGGATTTCAGCCGATTTTCCCGTCGAAACAGTAAAGGTCTTGTAGAACTGGAAGATTTAAGAGATGCAGGCGTTCGTATCATTTCCATTGGTGATGCCATTGATTATCCGACTTATGACGACTGGACAGCCATACAGTTTCGATTTTTGATTAATGAGATGCCGGTTACGGATACCAGTAAAAAGGTGCGTAATGTTATCAGCCGAAGACAGGCTGATGGCGAGTGGATTTGTTCTGTGCCTTACGGTTATATCATTTCTAATATGAAGAAACAGGAAATATCTGTTGTGCCGGATGAGGCAGAAGTGATTCGCAAGGTTTTTGAATTATACAATGATGGTTGGGGCTACAAGAAAATTGCCAACTACCTTACAGACAAAAAGATACCTACGCCACGTATGAAAGAGATTCAGAGGGCAGAGGAGCGAGGAGATGAGTGCAAGCTTAAGGCAAAGCCGGAATGGAGCATTGTAACCATTCAGGGAATTTTATCAAATGATTTTTATATCGGAACACTCAGGCAGCACAAGTACACCAGAAAGAAGATTCATGGTGTGGATACAAAGGTGGATGAATCAGAGCATTTTGTATTTGAAAATCATCACGAAGCAATAGTTGATTATAAAACATGGGCATATACCCAAGAACAGTTAAAAAAAATAACTACAACCCATTATCGTGGAGTAAAGAAATATGATAATGTGTATTCGGGCTTTATGTTCTGTGGGGATTGCGGTTCGCCAATGTTTTCTATGAGTAGAAGCGACATTGCACCGGCATATACCTGTGGTACTTACCATAAAAGAGGTTTGAAGGGGTGTAGTTCCCATCATATCAGAGTGGATTTCCTCGATAGTATCCTGAAAGAGTATGTGAAGAAGGTAAGAGATAACTCCCAGGATATGATTAAAGAATTGGAAACTTCCATTAAGAAAGAATCTACAGAGGTTAAGGAAAGTGAGAATACATTTTCACTTTTGGAAAGTCAACTTTCGGATGCCAAGGATGAGCTGAAAGCAGTGAAGAAACGAAAGATCAAAGAAATTGCCAAGGCGGATGAAGACACAGCCTCGATTATTGAAGAGACCTACGCAGAGATTGAGGATGAATTGATTAACAGAATCAAAGGACTCCAAAATCAGATGAATCTGAGTGTGGATAAGCGAAATGATATTATTCGAATCAACAGACTGGCGAAGACGGCCATTGATATTTTCAATGATATTCTGAATAAGAAGAACTTGGATAAGAAAGACTTGGAGTTAATTATTGATAAGATAATCGTATTTGAGGACAGAATCCATGTGAAGCTGAAAGCAGATATTGATAATCTCTTAAAAATCGGTGTTGTAACTACTTTCTATTATCAGCAGGTAGAGGGTAGAGAACAATTGTTAAGTGTTGCTGAAGAAACGAAAGGCAACGTGGCCAGTGCTATAACAGATATCGGTACAGATAACTTTGCACATATGGAAATGAATGAATTAGAAATGATTGCATCAGATAAAAAAGCAGGAAAAGAGACTATCGTAAATTTTAATCAAGACAGTAAGGTTATAGTAAAACATAAGGAGTCACCTGATACACGTAATAATTTAACCAAGTTATGTGTAGATGATCTTCTAACCACTACCGTTCCGCTAAAAACCCGCAACAAACCGGAACGACTCTTTACTGTCAATGTTATCAGTAGTGGTGACCCTATGGAGATATATACAGATATGGATGGGCAGATTGTGTTAAAGAAATATTCTCCGATGGCAGATGTATCGGAATTTGCAGTAGAATATGCGGAGTCCATAGCACAGAATACAGGAATGACAATTGCAATAACTGATAGGGATTGTGTTATTGCGGCAGCAGGAACACAGAAAAAGAATGTACAGGGAAAGCATATTACCAAAGAACTTAATGATATTATGGATAAAAGGCAGAGTGTTGTAGCATGTGCCAGTGAGAATGATTATGTAAAAGCGGTAACAGACTATGATTGTGAGTCAGAGGTGATAAGTCCGATAATATGTGCCGGAGATGTTCTGGGTATGGTTATTATGTTTGGCAATGACAAGAAACAGAAGCTTGGCGAGAGCGAGAAAAGAATAGTTAAAGTTGCGGCGGATTTTTTGGGCAGACATATGGACAATTAGCAGATAATTTTAATATAATAATATGATGTAAGGCAAAATACCATTTGCCATATACATCTAAATGCCAGAAGTTAGAAATATTGCACGGCTTCAGGCATTTACATATTAATATAAGTTAATTACGATTGGCAGACATTCCGGAGGAAGATTATGAGATTAGATAAATATTTAAAGGTTTCAAGACTTATTAAAAGACGTACAGTAGCTAATGATGCGTGTGATGCAGGCAGGGTAATGATTAATGGTAAAGTGGCTAAGGCATCAGTTGATGTCAAGGCAGGAGATATAATAGAGATATCTTTTGGTAACAAGAATGTTAAGGTAAGAGTTACAGACGTAAAGGACACAGTTAAGAAAGAAGAAGCTAAGGAGATGTTTGAATATATTTAATGATTAAGTATATTTAATGTTTGAGCATATCTAATAGTTTAATGTGTTTAAATAATAGTTATAATTAAGCATTTTTTGGCGTACCGCCTAATATATTAGACAGGTAAGATAAATGTATAATATATGGAGGCAGTTATGGACGATATTAAAAGGGTAAGACATCCTCATGCAGTAAGAATGGAAGATAGAAAGAAGGCTCAGTTTACTGGTATTACTGACGTTATATCCTTTGAACCATCAAAGGTAATACTTGAGTCAGATTATGGCGTTATTGTTATAAAAGGGGAGTCACTTCACGTTAATAAGCTGTCAGTTGAGAAGGGGGAGCTTGATGTTGATGGCAGGGTTGACTCACTTGTGTATTCACAGAACAGCATAAGTATGAAAAAAGGCGATTCATTAGTGAACAGGTTATTTAGATAATTGTGAATACATCTTTTAGACATTATAAAGATTAATTAATTATATAAGTCCAGCAGTAGCGGGGAATAATGCTTATGTCAGGTGATATTATATGGGAGAGCGGCACATTTTTATATGCACTTTGGTGGGGAATGGTGCTCGCATTTCAATATGATACGATAAGAATAATAAGAAGAATAATAAGACACCGTCGTGTATTTATGATTGCTGTAGAAGATGTTATATACTGGATATATGTAGGAATACGGATATTTATTATATGTTTCTATGTTAATAGCGGAATTATAAGATCATTTATTGTAGTGGGGCTTGTGTGCGGTGCAGTTCTATATCTTAAGGCGTTAAGCGTGTATTACATAAAATATGGAGTAAGGCTTGTAGGAATTTTACTGAAACCATTGAAAATGCTTGTGTCTGTGATTAGAATAGTGTTGCAGTCATTAAGGAAAGACAGACCGAAGAATGGAGAGATATAGATGAGATTTGAGACAAAAAGAGAAAGGGAACAGCGAAGAAAAAGACAGAAACGCTCAGCAATTCTGGGCATGGTATTTGCTATGCTTGTTGTTGTGGGTCTTGGCGTGCTTTTATGGAATGGCAAGAAGAATATTGAAGCCAAAAATGTAGAGTACGAAAAGCAGATTAAAGAGCTTCAGGAACAGGTTGATGAAGAAAAACAGCGTACAGAAGAGCTTAATGAATATAAGAAGTATGTGCAGACGAAGAAGTTTGCGGAGGAGATTGCCAAGGATAAATTCGGACTTATATATCCAGATGAGATAATATTTAAAGGGAAGAAGTAACGTAACAGGGTTCGACACATTTTTTATATAACTGCTATTATAATGGTGTTCGGTTTAAGAAAACAGTATATTTAGACCAGAAATGAGGGGCTATGGCAGTTAAGAATGATGGATTGTGTATGACTTATACGATAAACAGATTGTCCGAAACAGCTAAGACGTTTCGCCGTCTGGGAGAAGCATATGAGTGTGCATCAGGTGATGAAGCACAAAGTCCCAGCTTTAAAAGACAGTTGTTTCTTGTTGCAGATATTCTTGAGGACTGCACGCTTATGCAGTTACAGGCAGATAAGCCGTCTAAGGGAATTGCAAGAGATATGGCTTCAAGGGCACTTGTCGCAGGAATAGTTATTAAAGATGTCAATATATTAAAAGACAAGACAGGCAGGAGTGAAGTTGTTATACTTGCAAGAACTCTTGGCAAGGGCTGTGTCGCAGAGAGAAAGATACGGAAAATAGTATGTGATGTTATGGGGGTTGGATACTATTCAGACCATAATAACAGGCTTGTCATTAACGACAACTGCCAGCAGTATGTGTTTCATCAGGAGAACCGTTTCCGATTTTTATCAGGAGTTGCAAGAAAATGTAAAGAAAAAAGCGGCTTTAATGGAGATAATTTTATGGTATCAAGCTTGTCGTGTGGTAAAGTTGTGGCGGCAATTGCAGATGGCTGTGGAAGTGGCAAGAGGGCATTTATTGAGAGCAGAATGGTTATAGAACTTATGGAGAACTGTATAGATGCCGGATTTGAGGAGAAGACAGCCATAGATTTTATCAATACGGCATACATTAATTGCAGTGGCAAAGACAGCCCTGTAACTATGGATATGAGTGTTGTGGACTGCCAGTCAGGTATGATGCATTGCATAAAGTTAGGGGCAGTATCTACATTTATTAAAAGGGAGGGCTGGGTTGAGATAATCAAATCGTCCACACTTCCTATCGGTGTGCTTGAAAAGGTAGATTACGACTGCACAGCCAAGAAGTTGTACGATGGTGACTATGTAATTATGGTGAGCGATGGTGTGCTTGATAATCTTCCGTGTCTTAATAAAGAGGAGAAAATGGTAGAGATTATCGAGGAAGTCGTAATGAAAAAGCCTAAAGCGATAGCTGACGAGATACTTAGAAAGTCAATGTCATATAATAATTGTGAAGTATGTGATGACTGCACAGTGCTTGTGTTCGGACTGTTTGACACCTACAACAAATAAATATATAATTGGGCAATATTGCCATATAAAACAACAGGAGAAAGCATTTAATATGGATGTTAATAATATAGAGAAAAAGGTATGGGCATACATAAAGGCTAATAATATGCTTGAGGATTGCAGTAATGCAGTTGTCGGTGTGTCAGGCGGAGCAGATTCTGTCTGTCTTATGCTTATGCTTAACGATTATATTATACATAATAATAAAGACGTAAAGCTTCATATTGTACACGTTAATCATGGTATAAGAAAAGAGGCCGCTGATGATGAGCAGTTTACAAGAAAGCTGTGTGAAAGTCTTAAGCTTGATTATCATTGCTACAATATAGAATGTGAAAAAATAGCAAGGGAGAATAATCTTACTGTTGAGGAAGCTGGAAGACTTGAAAGATATGATATATTTGACAAGCTTTCAAAGCAGTATGATAAGACAAGGATATTTGTTGCCCATCATATGAATGACCAGGCAGAAACGGTTATTATGAATATGGCGAGGGGGACATCACTTAAAGGCATAAGAGGAATTGTGCCGGTGAGGGATAACATATGCCGTCCTCTTCTTTGCATAACAAGACAGGACATAGAAAGCTGGCTTGTACTAAGAAACCAGTCATTTGTGACGGATGTGACTAATTATGATAACGATTATACAAGGAATTCAATAAGAAATGTCCTGTTGCCATATATGGGTGAGCATATTAATAAAAATGTTGTGCAGAATATTGCATTTATGGCGCAAGAAGTACGGGCGGTTGAGAATTTTGTTGATAAAGAAGCAGACAAGCTGTACAAAAGCTGTGCAATACAGGATGGTGCAGGGATAAGATTATCAGTTGAACAGCTTGGGCAGGCAGATGAGGTGCTTGGAAAAAGAGTTATATATAAGGCGCTTGTTAAGCTTGCAGGAAGGGCTAAGGATATATATTCGGTCAATGTATATGATGTATACAAGCTTATTAATCTTCAGACAGGAAGAAAGGTAGACTCGGTATATGGAATAAAGGCAGTGCGTGAATATGAATATATTGTGCTTGAAAGAAAGAACAGAGCAGATAATACATTTTCTGACACAGCAAGTAAAGGATATAGAGCGGACACAGAGCCAACAGCAGGTGCAGGACTTGTAGAGGTTCATCGCATAGATATCACTAAATGTAGTAAAGATAGTGAAGTAATTGTTGATATAGATAAGACAGTATATATACCGGAGTATGATAAAATGTATTCAGCAAGTATCAAAATGTCCGTTTATGACAATAATGATAATGACGAAGAATTGGCGGAGAATGCTTCAAATGGTAAAATTTGCGTAAATAAATTGAATAACAGCTATACGAAGTATTTTGATTATGATAAACTTAATAAGTTACTTGATATCAGATTTAAGAATGTCGAGGATAGGATTGTGGTATCGGAAAGCGGTAATACCAAGAAGCTTAAGAAAGAACTGACAGACCGCAAGATACCTGCTTCACACAGAGATGAAATACTGCTTGTGTGTGATAATAACCGCGTGCTATGGGCGTGTGGTGTGCGCAGATGCGAAGATTGCAGGGTCACAGGCTCTACAAAGAACGTATTTAAAATACAGCTTATATTGAAAGAGAGGAATTAATTATGTCAAATAAGCACAAGATAAGTGTAATGATTTCAGAGGACAAACTTCAAGAGAAGATAGCAGAGATTGGTGCTAAGATTAGCGCTGATTATGAGGGTAAGGAAATTAAGCTTATATGTATTCTTAAGGGAAGCATATTCTTCTGCTGTGAACTTGCCAAGAGAATAACAGTTCCAGTAAAGATAGATTTTATGCAGACTTCAAGCTACGGAAGCGGAACAACTTCAAGTGGTAATATTGTAATTAAGAAGGAACTTGATGAGTCTATAGAAGGCGAACATGTAATAGTTGTAGAAGATATTATCGATTCAGGTAATACTTTATTCAGACTTATGCCTATGTTAGAGGAAAGAAATCCAGCAGACATATGTATATGTACACTTCTTGATAAGCCAGACAGAAGAGAAGTTGATATAGATGTTAAGTATAACGGATTTAATATTCCGGATGAATTCGTTGTAGGATATGGTCTTGACTATGACCAGATGTATAGAAATCTTCCATTTATAGGAGTTGTTCATCTTGATGATGAGAATTGATTATTACCTAATTACGAATATATGTAAGAATGGAGATTGATATGGATAATAAGAAAAATGTAAGATTTTCAGGAATGGGAATCTATATGATTATTGTGATTATAGCAGCGATGTTTATTATGTATGTTGCAAGAATGAATACAGGTACAAGCAATTATACTTATAACGAATTAGTTAACGATATCAGCAAGGGTAAGATAGAGAGCGTATCCATAAGACAGAATGCAGAAGTTCCAACTGGTGTTGTAACTGTTAAGGTGAGCGGTGAGCAGTCAGTTAAGAGTGTATATGTATCAGATGTTAAAGATGTAGAAGAACTTTTACTTGATAAGAATATAGAATATACACTTAAAGATGTTGCAAGACAGAGTGTTATGCTTACAACTATACTTCCATTTGGCTTAAGCCTTCTTGTTATTGTATTCATTATGATGATGTTTACAAGACAGGCTGGTGGCGGTGGCAATGCCAAGATGATGAATTTTGGAAAGAGCAGGGCCAGAATGATAAGCAGTGCTGATAATAAAGTTACATTTAAGGATGTAGCTGGTCTTCAGGAAGAAAAAGAAGAACTTGAGGAGATAGTTGATTTCCTTAAAGATCCAGTAAGATATACTTCTCTTGGTGCAAGAATACCTAAGGGTGTTATTCTTACAGGTGCACCTGGTACAGGTAAGACACTTCTTGCCAAAGCTGTTGCTGGAGAGGCAAGCGTACCATTCTTTAGCATATCAGGTTCGGATTTCGTAGAGATGTTTGTTGGTGTTGGTGCTTCAAGAGTAAGAGATATGTTTGAGGAAGCTAAGAAGAACGCACCTTGTATTATATTTATTGATGAGATTGATGCTGTTGCAAGACGAAGAGGAACAGGTATGGGCGGCGGCCACGATGAGAGAGAACAGACACTTAACCAGATGCTCGTTGAGATGGATGGTTTTGGTGTCAATGAAGGAATTATCGTTATGGCCGCTACTAACAGAATTGATATTCTTGACCCAGCTATATTAAGACCGGGAAGATTTGACAGAAAAGTTACTGTCGGCAGACCTGATGTAAGAGGACGCCTTGAGATTCTTAATGTCCATGCAGCCAAGAAGCCATTAGGTGATGATGTTGATCTTGAGAGCCTTGCAAGAACTACAGCAGGATTTACAGGTGCAGATCTTGAGAATATTCTTAATGAAGCCGCCATTAATGCGGCTAAGAGCAAGAGAAAGTTCATTACTAACGCAGATGTCAACTATGCATTTGTAAAGGTTGGAATTGGCGTTGAGAAGAGAAGCAAGATTATATCAGAGAAAGAAAAGAAGATTACTGCATATCATGAATCAGGACATGCAATTCTTTTCCATGTACTCCCTGATGTCGGACCTGTACACACTATCTCTATTATTCCAACAGGAATGGGAGCAGCAGGTTATACAATGCCACTTCCTGAGAAGGATGAAATGTTTAATACCAAGGGCAAGATGTTACAGAATATCATTGTAAGTCTTGGTGGACGAGTTGCTGAGGAGCTGATATTTGATGATATTACAACAGGTGCGTCACAGGATATCAAGCAGGCAACTGCGACAGCAAGAGATATGGTTACCAAGTATGGCTTCTCTGACAGACTTGGTCTTATCAATTATGCAAGCAGTGATGAAGATGAGGTATTCATTGGAAGAGACCTTGCACATACAAGACCATATGGCGAGGATATTGCTACAGCCATTGATGAAGAGGTTAAGAACATTATTGATGACTGTTATGCACAGGCTAAGAAGATAATATCTGAGCATATGGATGTATTAGAGAAGAGTTCAGAACTTCTTCTTGAAAAAGAAAAGGTAACAAGAGAAGAATTTGAAGCGCTTTTTGATAATGGAAGCGGTACAGATGATGATGGTATTATGGGAACAACAATTGTATAGTAAATATGCACAAAAATTTTGAATAAATTTAGTGATGTTTGTGAACACTTATTGAGGGAAATAAGATATTATAATTAATGTAAAAACCCCCAATACATTATAGATAAAGCAGTAATGCTTATCGAAAAGAAATACCTTCTCTGAAAAAGGCAGTCACCCCATGGCTGCCTTTTTTGCTACCCATAAAAGCCTTTTTGCTTGCTAAATTGTACTTTTAGATATAAAATCAGAATAGTATATGCTAAGGAGGATTCTCTATGAGAATAACCGAGGAAATGGGAAACTTAGCTGCCTGGGAAAAACGTATTTTTTATACATGCAGTGCAAGGCCGACGCTACATCCAAGAGCGTTGTTTTCGGATGTTACTAATGATTACAGAAGTCCGGCAGAGCCAATGCCTGGAGATGAAGTAACGATACGACTGCGTACTGGCAGATATAATGTAGATAAAGCATATCTAGTTGTGGATAATGTTGAACATGTTATGACAAGAGTAAGATCAGAGAGCATGTTTGATTATTATGAGGCTAAGATTAATGTCGGAACCGACAAAATATATTATTATTTTAAGGTAGAGCTTGGCAGAACAGTGTGTTATTACAATCAGATTGGGGCGATTAAAGATCTTAATCCGTATTATAATTTCCAGATTACACCAGGATTTAAGACACCTGAGTGGGCAAAGGGTGCAGTTATGTACCAGATATTTGTAGACAGATTCTATAATGGCGATAAGAGTAATGATGTGCTTGATGATGAATATAACTATATAGGGGAGCATGTCTGTCAGGTTAAAGACTGGAATAAGTATCCTGCACAGATGGGAATAAGAGAGTTTTATGGAGGCGAC
>OJNJ01000917.1_pt1 | contig 17238 bp, 17 predicted proteins | sample 1597491 | NCBI WGS metagenome assembly OJNJ01 (sample SAMEA2452132, study PRJEB22498) | human gut metagenome | biome: human feces; feature: human gut; material: feces | place: Australia | collected 2012 | reverse complement strand
AAAATACCCCCATATAGGACTTTTATATTTCATTGTCCTATATGAGGGTAGCATACCACCAGACTTCCGGGGGTTTTTATTCAATTTTACATGGGAGAATAAAATCCAGAAAAACATCTCCTTTCCGTACCTTTTGTTGGAGTCGGTAACAAGTAGATTGCACTATAATATAAAATAATATTTTATACTTAAAAATATATAACTTAAAATTTATACAAATATGGTATGATAATATAAAATAATAAAAAAACGAGGAACAACATATATGATCACAAGCACATCCAATGCCAGAATCAAACGTCTGGTAAATTTAAAAAAGAAGAGAAAACTAAGAGACGAAGAGGGCGTCTTCCTTGTAGAAGGAATCCGCATGTTCCGGGAAGTGCCGCTCGACAAGTTAAAAGAAGTCTACGTATCTGAATCCTTTTACAAAAAAGAAAAAGATACCGTAAAAGAAGTCCTGAAAGATTCGAAAATAAGAGTGGAGGAACTGACAGATACCGTATTCTCACATGCGTCAGATACCAAGACCCCGCAGGGCATCCTGTGCGTGGTGGAGCAGATGAATCACAAAATCAGCGAACTGACTTCAGCAGAGTGTCCGCTGATCATGGTATTAGATCATCTGCAGGATCCGGGTAATCTGGGAACTATATTAAGGATGGGTGAAGGTGCAGGTGTTACCGGAGTTGTTATGAGTTCTAATACTGTGGATATATATAATCCTAAGACAATAAGGTCAACAATGGGTTCTATATTCAGAGTGCCATTTGTATATGTGCAGGATTTTAGCGATGCAGTTTCACAGTGTCAGAATGCTGGAATTAAGGTATATGCTGCACATCTTGACGGAAAGAATACATATCTTGGTGAAGATTACAGTACGCCGACAGCATTTCTTATAGGTAATGAAGGCAACGGACTTACCGATGGCATTACAAAGCAGGCTGATACGCTCATAAGAATTCCTATGCAGGGAGAAGTAGAATCGTTAAATGCAGCTATTGCGTGTACAATTCTTACATATGAGGCAGTACGCCAGAGAACAATATAGAATACAGATGCTTGCAAACCCGCTCTATGAGCGGGTTTTTAACATATTTGACAAAATGCTGTAACTTTGTTATTATAATTCCGTAATAAATTGTAACAATTCTGTAACAATTTTGCAGGCGTAGCTAAATAAGCCGCCGGAAAGGGAAGTATAATATGAGACTTAGAAGTAGCAAAGCTGCTTGCTATATTGGAGCTGCAATCGTGTTATTCATTACACCAGTTCTTCCAGCAGTAGCGACTACCTATGAGAAAACACAGAATACTGACACGGGAATTAAAGTTGCATCTTATTCGGCTAATACAGAAGAAGTTCTTGTGACTGGGTATGAAGAAACAGGAACATACAAGAATAAGGCAGTAGCAATAACTGATCCTTATCTTGATGTTTATGACACTACAGATGAAGATACATCAGAGGTTGTTGGAAGATTATATACTAACACACTTGTTGATGTTGATTCCGTTGGTAAAGAATGGACTAAAGTGAGTTCAGGAAACTGCGAAGGCTATGTGCTTACACAGTGCTTATGTTTCGGGGAAGAAGCAGAAGCATTAGCACAGGAAGTAGGAACAGATAATCTTCTTACAGGTTATACAATAGCAGAGATTCAGGCTATCGAGGCAGAGGAAGAAGCTGCAAGACAGGCGGCAGAAGAAGAGGCAGCAGCAAAAGCTGCAGAGCAGGAACAGGACTCCGAATCAGAAGAGGAAGAAAATGTAGAGTATGATGAAGACGGAAATGAGATTGAGAATACTGATGATGCGGATGATGAGTCTGAATCAGATGATGGTGTAGAATATGATGAAAATGGTGATCCTGTTGACAATGCAGGAGCTTCTGATGATGTAGAGTACGATGAGTATGGCAATGTGATTGATTCTGATAATACAGTTTCACCAGATGATTATGAGAGTGAACAGTCATCTGATTCAGATAGTTCTTCATCTTCAGGTTCAGGATCAGGATCTTCTGTAGTAGACTTTGCAACACAGTTTGTTGGCAATCCATATGTATGGGGCGGTACAAGCCTTACAGGTGGAGCTGACTGTTCAGGATTTACACAGAGTGTATATGCAAACTTCGGAGTAAGTCTTCCGAGAACTTCTTATGAACAGCAGAATGCCGGTACAGAAGTATCTTATGCTGATGCACAGCCGGGCGATTTGATCTGCTACGGTGGACACGTTGCAATCTATATGGGGAATGGACGTATCGTTCATGCATCGAACTCTGTAGATGGAATTAAGATCAGTGATAACGCAGCGTACAGAACGATTGTTTCTGTAAGAAGACTGGTATAATTAAATAAGTATAAATAATTAAATTTATAGGGGTTGAAAAGGAGTATCGCTAAGGGGGCTGATGCTCCTTTTCTTTATGTATAAGTTACCATTATTCCGCGAGGTGTTTTGGCATGAATATGCCAAAATTCCGAGACATACCGCGCGAATTTATGCGATTAGCATAAATTCTGTGCATCGCGAAGCGTGTTGCTGAGAACGGAGTGAACAGTAACCAATAAGTTAACAGCGCAAACAGATACGATCAGCCGCTCCACTGCTTGCCATACCCATATCACTGCTTCACAGTTTGAGCAAAAGTCAAAATAACGTATAAATTTGTCATAATTTCAGTAGCATTTCCTCACCCAAACCTCTATTATTGTAAATATGAAATCAAGGAAAACATATGTGTATTTTCCAATAGCACTTAAGCGTTTCAGTCATTAATTTAACACTTTTCAACCTAAGGAGGACATGACAAAATGATTCAGAAATATACTTACGGAACCCCATTTGAAACCGATGCCATCGTAACTTCTATCCCGGCTTCTGAGGGAACTCCTGCATACGGAACTATCTCCACAGAGAACGGCTTCTCTTTTACTTATGACATGGATGACAACGATGTTGTCTATGGTCTGGGCGAATCAAACCGCGGAATCAACAAACGTGGATACGTTTATGAAAGCAACTGTTCCGACCAGCCAAACCATACAGAAGATAAAATCTCCCTCTACGGAGCACACAACTTCCTCGTAATCTCCGGAAAGCAGACTTTCGGTCTCTTCGTTGATTATCCCGGAAAACTGAAGTTCGATATCGGTTACACACTCTCTTCCCAGTTAAAGATCACCTGTGAGGATGCAGATCTTTATCTGTATGTGATCGAGGGTGAAACCCCTTACGATATCGTAAAACAGTTCCGCAAAATCATCGGAAGAAGCTATATCCCGCCTAAATTCGCATTTGGTTTCGGTCAGAGCCGCTGGGGATATACAACTGCTGACGACTTCAGAAAAGCTGCTGACGGATATCGTGAAAACAATATTCCAATCGATATGGTATACATGGATATCGATTACATGGAAGACTACAAAGATTTCACAGTCAATCAGGAAAACTTTCCTGACTTTGAGGCCTATGTCAATGAAATGAAAGAAAAAGGCATCCACCTTGTCCCGATCATCGATGCAGGTGTCAAGGTAGAAGCTGGCTATGATGTTTATGAAGAAGGCGTTGAGAAGAACTACTTCTGCAAACGTGAAGACGGCAGTGATTTCGTTTCCGCTGTATGGCCGGGCTGGACTCATTTCCCGGATGTCCTGAACGCAGATGCCAGAGCATGGTTCGGACAGAAATACGAACGTCTCATTTCCAAAGGAATCGACGGTTTCTGGAATGACATGAACGAACCTGCAATGTTCTGTACACCGGAAGGCGTTGCTGAATTAAAAGAATACATCAAAGACAACTTCATGGACAAGGAAGAAGCACCTGGATTTACACTCGGTGATAAAGTAAACGCCCTTGCAAACAATCCGGAAGATTACAAACGCTTCTATCACAATGTAAACGGTCAGAAGATCCGCCACGACAAAGTACATAACCTGTTTGGCTATAACATGACCCGTGCAGCAGGTGAAGCATTTGAAAAAATCGCACCTGGCAAACGTTTTCTGATGTTCTCCCGTTCCTCCTATGTGGGAATGCACAGATACGGTGGAATCTGGATGGGAGACAACAAATCCTGGTGGTCACACATTCTTCTGAACTTAAAGATGCTTCCATCCCTGAATATGTGCGGTTTCCTTTACACAGGCGCAGATCTGGGCGGTTTCGGTGCAGATACCACACGTGACCTGGTACTGCGCTGGCTGGCACTTGGTGTATTCACACCTCTTATGAGAAACCACTCCGCTCTGGGAACCAGAGAACAGGAAGCTTACCAGTTTGAAAATATCGAAGACTTCCGTCATGTGATCGGTGTCAGATATCGCCTTGTTCCATATCTGTACAGTGAATACATGAAAGCGGCATTAAACGATGATATGATGTTCCGCCCACTGGCATTTGATTACACAGACGATGCTTTCGCAACTCAGGTAGAAGATCAGCTGCTTCTTGGAAATGAAATCATGATCGCACCTGTTTATACACAGAATGCAAAAGGCCGCTATGTATATCTGCCAGAAGAAATGATGTTCGTAAAATTCCTGCCTGACGGAACAATTTCTCAGGAGATTCTTGAAAAAGGACATCACTATGTAGAAGTTGCCCTGAATGAAGTTCCACTGTTTATTCGCAAAGGAAAAGCAATCCCGGTTGCTGATGTTGCGCAGACAGTAAAGGATATCAATCCGGCTACGATCCGCATGATCGGATATGAGGGAGCTGAATATGACCGTTATGATGATGACGGAGTAAGTGCTCTGTAATCCCAGCATATATCTGTAAAAACAGTTACCTCAGAAATAATAGAAAAACAAAAAGAAACAGCCACATACATTTGATGAATACTGAAATATTCACTCAGATATATGGCTGTTTTTTGCATTGTTATTTTTTCAAATAATACATATCAAACTTCCCAATATTTCTCATGTGGCTTTTCACATATTTTTCCATTCTGAATCACATATACTTTATCACATAATAAATCTATATCTTCCTGATAATGACTGGCTATCACAATAATTTTTCTTCTTTTCTTCAAATCAAGTAATAATTCTCTTATTAATTTTACTCCGGATTCGTCTAAACCATTTGTTGGTTCATCTAAAATCAGAATTTCAGGATTTTCCATAAAAGCCTGTGCTATCCCCAGCCGTTGTTTCATACCCAAAGAGTATTTTCCAACCTTTTTCTTGTCACATGGATCAAGGTTTACTTTTCGTAGACTTTCCTCAATTTCTTTTTTTCCCGCAATTCTTTTAATGGATGCAATGTATCTAAGATTCTCATATGCGGAAAGCTTTTCCAAAAATCCTGGACGCTCAATCAGAAACCCTAACTGATCTATGTATTCCATATCTTTCTTCAATCTTTTTCCATTAAAAATCACCTCTCCCTGTGTCACTTCCATTAAGCCACATATACATTTTAGCAGCACAGTTTTTCCTGATCCATTGCGTCCAACAATTCCATAAATATGTTCCTCTTCAAAACATAAATTAATATCTGAGAGAATCAACTGATTTTCTATCTTTTTCGTTAAGTGTTTTATTTCAATAATGTTCCCCAATTTATTTTCTCCATTTTATAAAATCATGAAATAATATTCCTGATACAAATATCACAATACCAAACAAATAAAACTTTATTGAAGAATCAAAACTAATCCCGTATTTTGCTGTTTCTATCGAATAATTTCCAAGCTGAACTAACGTTAAAGGTGAAAAAACATAAAATTTCTCCAACATAGTATTGGTAAGCATAACGTCCAGAAAAATAAAAACATACGTGATATAAATTCCTATCACTTTTTCTGATAAATCATAAATAAAATACATAAGAAACGCTAACCAGCATATACATAGAAGTTGAAGTATTCCCGCTTTCAAAAATGCTTCCACTGCACAGTTATTTCTGCTGATAGAAGGCAGAATATTTATCTGCACATCATACTTTGATTTATCTATTACTGCTAAAGTTTTCCATATTTTTCCCCATGTTAATGAAAATTTTACATGCGGAAAAAGAACAGCGATTGATACTACTGCTAAACTCAATGTATATAAAAAAGCAGCAACTATTATAGCAATACAGCTTCCTGTTTTCCATATGATTTTCCCGGCACGTGCAATCACATAATTATCAGATTCCTTTTTATCACAAAATCCTGTAATCAACCAAAGAAAATATCCTGAAATCAGCATCTGACAAATCCAGTCACTTGTCAGAAACGGAAAAATCCAGGGTGTGATTTTCTCCCCGGTCTGAATAGAAAATTTGCGTACTCCCTCCTCAGCAATATATAAAAAAACAGAAAAAACACTTCCTGTTATCCATAACCTTCTATTAAAAAATCTATCCTTTAATCTATATCTGCACACCATAATACTTCTATATAAACTCTCATTCATTTAAAACTCTCCACTTTACTTTTTTATAAAACAACCAGCAACATATACTCGTTAAAATAGTAACACTGACTGTTAACAGTAAAATATAAACATATGGTTGCTCCAATCCTGCCCTTCCGCAAAGCCAAAAGTCTAAACGCCACTTATCAGGTAAATGGAGCATAGAATTAAATCTTGTTAATAAAAAAATGCCTATAAAAGGAATTAAATGTACAAAATAATTCACAGGGCAATATGCAGAAATACAAACACTAATAGTTGTCCACATTCCCCCTGCCAAAAGCATAATATATAACATAATCAAAAAATATTTTTCCGGATTCTTTATCAAAATTTCACTACATGGCAAAAAAGTAACCTCTATTGCTCTGCCACTCTGAAATAAAGGTAATACACTTTTTAAAGCAGTTATAAAAAGCAAACCACCACCCGAAGCTGTTAGTCCTCCCAGGCAAAAAGCTATTATAAACTTCCTGACAGCATATTTCTTTGTTCCCATACGCATTATAAGATATCGCCAAATGCCCTGACAATATTCACAGCAAAACGAGTCTGCATAAGGCATTCCGGCTAATATATAGATAAAATAATATCCATAAATACCACCATAAATAATTGAATTCATCCAGAAATAGTGAATATCCAGATTACTTCTGTTTTTTATAGCTGCCATAAAAATATCCAAACTGTCTGCCGGTATACAAAAACTCACAAATAATGCGGAAATCAGACATTTTGATAAAATAATTATTTTCCTATTCGCCATATGACAAATCTCCACCTGTTATAGCATTAATTCTATCGGCTGTAGTGTACTGTTCACCATCTTCCTCAACATTTTTAATAATGCACCAGTATGGTCTTAATTCTATTGGTTTTGAAATTTCTGTTGTCCAATCCGGAATCATTACATACTCAAGTTTTATTTCTTCAATTTCTCCGGTTTTATCTGAAATTATTTCCTCATCTTCTTTTTGTAATATCCCAAGAGCTTCTTCTGACGACAGAATCGGAGTACTATATACACTTTTCTCTTCAAACATCTCCTGAATACTAACGCCTATTAACTTTCCATCTCCCATTAAAACTCTGACATATGCCGGAATTGCCTGTTGTATGTCCAGATAATATCCTTGTGTCGGTTCTTCTGATCCCATAACCGGAATTCCATCTTTTAAAATTTCATATTCCAACCCTGTATATTCTTCAGCGTTCCAGGCAGATGTATCTATATTTTCTTCACCATACTGTTTCAATTTTTCTGATACTTCCACCAGAGTCTCTTTGCTCAGTTTACAGGAACGGATTAACTGAAGTGTTTCATTTTCTTTAAATTCACAGATATGTTCTATTTGATTTTTTATTCTCTCATCTTCGCTGTCATCTACCATCTCTACTGAATCAGCGTTCACAAACTCATTTATGTCTATTAATCCAGGTAAAATATAATAAAAACACAGTGTTTCTATATCTGATGTCATATCATCTTTTTTATATTCTATCGTCCCTTCATTAACATAAACACTGCTTTCTTCTGACTCTATAATAAGGCTTCCATTTTTCTGAGATATTATATTACATTCCTGTGGTTCTTTTTCCAATAACCACTCACAAACCTTATTGTAATCAAATTTTTTAAGTGATATTTCATACACTTCAATCTCGTTTTTTTCCACATTTTCAGTTGCAAATATAGAATTAGTTCCACTAGCACAAACTGTCAGCAACATCATCGTTAATAGTATTTTTTTTCTCATATCTATTCCTCCTAAAAATGAGTTGTACAGGGCTTTTCTGTACAACTCATTTTTGATTCCTTATGGTATTACAGTTCCTGATATATTTAATGCTTTAGATGATGAACTTGCGCTGTCTTTTTTTCCTCTTATACGCATTCTGTCTCCCTGGTAAACTTTTCCAGTATATCCAACAGGGTAATCTGTTACATAGTTTGAAAACGTATGATATACATCTACAACTGGTTCTACGCTCAAATCTTTCATTCTACAGCCAAATATATTTGTAGAAGACATAGTATTCTTGGTTGTCCCATTATATCTGTTCAACGTAATAGTATAAGCATTAGCAGAATTTTCTTTTGTCCATGTTGTATAATATTCATGATTATCCAAATCAGTAAATTTAAACTCAAATTTTTTACCTGCCGCTAATACAGGAGATGAAACCGCCATTATAGATGCACAAAATATTAAAAAACCCTTTTTTACATTCTTCATTAGATAAACCTCCCTGTCATTTTATCAATATTATTATAAACTTTTGTTTACAGCAATTTCCCTCCTCTCTGCTTAAATACAATATTTTTTATTTTTCCCGCAATCACACATCCTCCAACAGTCAGATTTGTTACTCCAACTGTAATGGCTATGTTTCTTATTGCGGTAAAATTCAAAAATATACACAGCACATACATACATCCTATTCTCACTCTTGCTTTTTTTCCATATTTTTCTTTTTCCCACTGTTCCAGACGATGATTCTTATTGTCCACTGGAACAAGAAAATACAGAAGAATAAAATTCAGACTTTGCAGAAGAATAAAAATCTCATTATCACTACCATCAGACATATAGCGGATTGCCAATAATGCAACTGCAATAATTACTGTTGAAATCACATAGCACCGATTTTGTGTATCTGCATGATAACCACCGGCATATTTCCTTAAAACAATAAAGCATACAAGAAAAATTATGCTTTGAAAAAACACCTGAAAGATACATCCCATCAGTAATGTCACAAATGTCATAGTGCAGGTACTTTTTATTCTGTCAAGTCCATAGCGAATAATTTCCTCTTTTTCTTCCTTTGAAAAAGTTTGTGTTTCCATATCAATGTTTTCTTAATTTTTTTGCAGCTTCTGGTACTTTAGGCTGATATGTAAGCCAGGAGCATGTTTCATTTACATTTGAAGCAGCAGCTTTAAATGCAATTCTTTCAATGACTTTTTTCAATTCCTTTCTCATTTCTTGTTATCTTCCCTTCGGATATATTTCATTTCTTCTTACCTTGTATTTGAATAATAACATATTTATCGCAAAATTTTCTGAAACGGCGAAATTCATATATAAATTGGCGAAATTCGTTTTTTCAGAACATATTGTGGTTTTTTATAAGGTTTTCTGTCACAATATTTTCCCTCTTGACTAATTTTCTGCAAAATAAAAGACAGCGCAGTCCTACCACTACACTATCTTTCATAGATTCTACATAATTTATAAGTACAGCATTACCTTTACAGTAAAAATCTGATTTGTATTCGAAACATCCATAAATCCCTGATATTTCTCTACCATCTTCCTGACATTTGCAAGACCAATGCCATGTCCTTTTTCTTCCTTCGTTGACAATAATTTATTTTTCTCTACAGCCAATTCATGTTGAAAGCTGTTTTTTATTTCCATGGAAAGCATGCCCTTTTCATAGTATATATCCACTGACATCCATTTATCTTTCGTCTGTTCTGCTGCTTCTATTGCGTTCTCTGTCAGGTTTCCCAAAATCACATTCAGATCAAATGCTGATATACACAAATCAGATGGTACCCGTACCTCATACTCTACATGATTCAGTTTCTTTTTTGCCTGTCCCAGAAGATAATTCAGCAGACTGTCAAGATTCTTATTCCCACAGCTGACCAGTTCAGACTGGTTCTGCATATACTCCCCCATGTCCTGTATATATTTCCGAATTTCTTCATTATTCTGATTTCCAGCCATAAGTGCAAGTTCTCCCAGATGATTTTTCATATCATGGCGTAGAGCTTTTACTTTCTCTTCCGATTGCATCAACACATCCAACTGGTGAGAATAAATGAGCATTTGTTTTTCCATAAGAGATTGTTCTTCCAGTTTCTTATACGCACTTATCAGAACATCATATAAATAGAAAATCAATAATACAACTGCCAAAACACAACATCCAAATAACACCAGCAGGATACGATTTTTTAGTTCCTGTTCAACAATAAGCAATTCTGCCAGACAAAGTGCTGAAATAACCGCCAGTATCATCCCATGCGGAGTTTTATCTTCTCCTTTATTCTTAATCAAGATTTTTTCTGAAATAACATCGCAAATCAGCAATAATAGTACAGTTATATACGCAGCACATTCACCGACTTTCCCTGTTATTGAATAATCTGTCAGTAAATGAACAGCTACTAAATCACATCCCATATTAGTTCCATATACAAGTAGTGTCACAAATATTTTCTTTTTCAATGCTCCTTCATAACACACTGTAATCAAAAAAATCAGCACTATATTTGTTATCACACTCATACCTGGCGAACAAAATATCAAATGCACTCCTGCTGTCAAAATAAAAAACAATACATAACAGGCTCTTTCTTTTTTCTTTTCCTCAATATCTGTCCAAAAGAACAACCTCATAAAGCGATAGATTATATATGTACGCAAAAGATTCGTGCTTAATGTAGTTATCAACGCAAACATTTACTCTCTGTCCCTCCACACACGTTCCGCCAGTTGCTTTCTCACTGATTTCCGATATGGCTGACTGATTGGAATTGTATCTCCGTTTTTCATTTTCACAGATTCATAAGAACATTCTTCGATATAATCAAAATTGATCAGATACGACTGATGAATCTGAATGAAATTTCCCGGAATTTTCTTTGCTATTTCTTTCAGTCTGCCATTAAATTCTTTCTGTCCGTCTTTTAAAACCAGATGCACTTTTTTATTCTGACTGCTGAAATACAGAATATCTTTATACAGCACCTTGAAATAATATCCACTGCCAAAGTACTCGAAAATACCTTTTCTGACTTCCGAAATTTTCTGAATCCTGTTCATGACATTCCCAACTTTTATTTTGTCTAAAGGTTTGATCAGAAAATCTGTCGGCTGTACACGAAATAAATCCATCGCATAACTGCTGTTCGCTGAAATGTAAACAATTGCAGTTTCCATGTTTTCCTGCTCTTCTCTTATAAACCGTCCCACTTCAATTCCATTTGTTGTCAGTAATTCTATATCCAGAAACAACACATCCGGAATCTGCTCTTTCTCTCTCAGAAATCTGCACAGACTCTCTCCTCTGTACCAAATATCAATATCCATCTGAATTTTATTTTGTTCCGCATAATCATAAATCATTTTTTCCAGTTCCCCGCAGAGACCCTCATCATCATCGCAAATGCCAATGCAAAACATTCCTTTTCTCCTTTCATACTACATGCAGTATACAGCTCTTACAACTCTATTTCAAGACAAAAGTACCCTTTGATTTCGCGTGGAGTACTCTCAGGGAAACCAAAGGGTTCACATATGAAAGTTATTATTTTTCTTTATTTGCCAAAACAATATAACGGTAAATTTCTGTAAACGGGATCTCTTTTTCTCTGCTCAACTGTGCAACGCTCTCATATTCCGGATAAAGCTGCTCTTTTCCATTCAAAGTGCATACCTTTACCTGAACTTCTCCCCATGGAGTCGGAAGGGTTCTCGTTTCTCTGGGAAGAATCGTACGTTCCATTATGCTATAACGAATTCCAATCGTAGTAGTTTCTTCAAAAATAATATTCTGAAGCATTTCCATATCTTCTTCCTTACAGATCACATTCAGAACCCATGCAGGTCTGTTCTTTTTCATAAAAACAGGCACATAATGCACATCTCTGGCACCGGCTTTCATCAGACGTTCCATGACAAATCCCAGAACTTCTCCACTGCAGTCATCAATGTTTGTCTCCATCTTGATAATCGTATCTTTGGTTTCCTGATTTTCAGCTTTCGGATTATTTCTGATTTCCGGATTTTTGAATTCTTCTGTCTGAGCCTTTGCTTTATCTCTTCCTTTAGCCTGCTCTGTGCTTTCTGATATGATCATTGCCCTTAAGATCCCAGGGCATTCATACTGGCGTTTACCTGCACCGATTCCAATCTTCTGGATTTCAAATGTTTCCGGAAGTTTATCTTTTGTTTTCACTGCTGCCACTATCGCTGCACCTGTAGGCGTTACAAGTTCACCCTCTACCTCTGTCATTTTCAGATGTAAATGATTGGCACTTACTATATTTGCAACTGCCGGAACCGGGATTGGCAGGATGCCATGCTGGCAGCGGACAGTTCCCCGTCCCTCGCAGAGAACAGGAACAATCACCTCTGTAACATCCAGATCATCCAGGCAGACTGCCACAGACACAATATCCACAATAGAGTCCACTGCTCCCACCTCATGAAAATGCACCTGATCTACAGGAACATTGTGTGCTTTACTCTCTGCCTCTGCAAGAATTTCGAATATACGCAATGCGATCTTCTTTGCATTCTCAGTCATTGCACTATGCTCTATAATATAGGTAATTTCCTTTATTCCACGGTGTTCGTGATGGTGATGGTCTTGCGCTGATCCTGCGCCATGGGCGTGATTGTGCTCATGACTATGAAAATGTTCCGCTTCATCCTCATGAGCATGATTATGATCGTAAAAATGATTATTCTCATGACCTTCATGATGATGTCCATGCAGATATTCCATATCATGGTCATGATTTTCATGCTCTTTATCCAGCACAACATCAAAATCACATGCATCTATTCCGGACTTCACAACTCTGCTGATCTTTGTCTCAAATCCTGATACCTTAAGACTCTTCAGCACCCTGTCCAGCACTGAGCGGTCAACTCCCAGATCAAGAAGAGCCGCAACCGTCATATCACCACTTATCCCTGAATAACATTCCAGATATAATGTTTTCCCCATAATCAATTTCCTTTCTCATCTGTACCTGCTGCCAGACGGTTGATCTGTGTTGCCAGATAGCCGGCACCGTAGCCGTTATCAATATTCACCACAGCAATCCCATTCGCACAGGAATTGATCATGGTAAGAAGTGCCGAAAGACCATGCATACTTGCACCATAACCCACAGAAGTCGGTACTGCGATCACCGGTCTGCTCACCAGACCGCCCATCACACTGGCAAGAGCTCCCTCCATTCCCGCAACTGCAATTACACAGTTCGCACTCTGGATCGTCTCCAGTCTGGAGAATAAACGATGCATTCCGCTGACTCCCACATCATAAATCCGTTCAACATTTGTGCCAAAATATTCCGCTGTCTGTGCAGCTTCCTCAGCAACCGGAATATCTGCAGTTCCTGCTGAACACACCGCAATCTTACCAATACGCTTCTTATCTTTCTTCTCAACTTTTAAGATGCGCGAGATCGGATCATATTCTGTTTCCGGAAACTTCTCCTTCACCAGTTCATACTGATGTTGGGAAGCTCTGGTTCCGAATACCTCACCGTCTTCTCTGTATAATCTTTCAAAAATATTCAGAAGATGTTCATCTGCCTTATTACTGCAGTAGATTACTTCTGCGAAACCGGTTCTTGCCTTACGGCTTGTATCCAGCTTCGCATACCCCATTTCTTCATAACTTTCTTTCTTAAGGATTCGCTCTGCCTCCTCCACAGATACAGAACCACTTTTTACACTTTCAAGAATCTCCTGTAAGGTCATGGATTCCTCCTTTTAGAACACCACCTGCACCAGAAACATACAGACAACCGTTCCCACTATAATACTGAGCAGTGTATTTCTCTTCCACAAATGAAGATTTTGCTGTTATCATTCTTTTTCCTTATCAGCGCCCTTATTTCCACGCTGATCATAGTCATCCAGGAAATTATAGTATTCTCCATCTTTATGATATCCCATAACAGTACGAAGATTAATATCCCGCACACTGTTAAAGATATTCGTCTCGATCACACTGCTTGTATTTCTAAACTGTGCAACCAGCTCTTTCATCTCATCACGCTTGGAACCACGTCCGCCCCCACAGCTTACACAGTTCTCGGTGAAACGGCATGCACACTGAATGAAGTGCAACCCATTAGTATCTCTCCATGCCTTGATCGCAGATTCCTTGATCAGATACATAGGACGAATCAGTTCCATTCCCTCAAAATTCTGACTGTGCAGCTTCGGCATCATAGTCTCCACCTTACCACTGTACAGCATACCCATGAGGATTGTCTCGATCACATCATCAAAATGATGTCCCAGCGCAATCTTATTACATCCCAGCTCCTTGGCATGAGAATACAGATAACCACGTCTCATTCTCGCACACAGGTAACAGGGATTATTCTCAATTTCTGCCACTGTATCAAAAATATCACTTTCAAAAACCGTAAGAGGAATTCCCAGAAGCTCTGCATTATCCTGAATAATCTTCCAGTTATCCGCATTATAGCCCGGATTCATTACCAGAAACACCAGTTCAAAATGAATCTTCCCATGACGCTTCAGCTCCTGAAGCAGCTTCGCCATCAGCATAGAGTCCTTACCACCTGAAATACAGACAGCAATCTTATCTCCCTCCTGAATCAGCTGATACTCATTCAAAGCCTTGGTAAACGGTCTCCAGACTGTCTTTCTGAACGTCTTGATAATACTGTGCTCAATCTCTTTCGTCTTCAGTTCCTTCTGCTCCTTAGCATCATTCTCCATAAAACGGCTCAGAGAAAGTCTCAGATACGCACGATATCCACCTTCAATATTCACAGCCTCATACCCTGCATCACTCAGCTTCTCCACACAGTCCCGGCTTCTGTCCCCCGTATGACAGAGAACATACACCATCTTCTCCCTGTCCACAGACTCCATTCTTTCCTCAAACTCATCCAGCGGAATATTCACTGCCCCCGGAAAAGATCCCCTGCTGTACTGATCCGCCGGCCGCACATCCACGATCGTAATCTTAGAAGAATCAATCTTCTCCAGCTCTTCCACACTAATTGTATTCATATATAACCTGCCTTTATCTATTAAAATCAATCACTTACCTCTGATGAATCACCCTGTATTTCCGCCCAATTCACCAGCCATCATTATACTTTGAAACCCCATGATAGTCAACATATTCCCTCGCCGTTGACTCGTAACAGTCCCTGTTTCGTTACTGTGTGAACGGAGTGAACAGTAACACAAAAGGAACAGAGCCAATGCCCTGTTCCCCTTTTATTATTTATAAACTTTTACACCAAAGGATTCATGAATGATAGTACGAGCCTCTTCAATGGTTTTAAACTCTTCTGCTTTCAGCATCTGTGCTGTGATATTTCCGATTGCAGTTGCCTCTCCTGGACCTGCATGGATTTCTTTCTTTGTTGCCTTTGCAGTCAGCTCATTGAGATATCCTGCGTTGGAACCGCCGCCCACGATATGAATACGGCTGTAAGTCCTGCCTGTCATCTCTTCCAGCTCTTTTGCTGTCTTTGCATAGCATTCCGCAAGACTTGTGTAGATAACTGTTGCAATCTCTCCCAGAGTTTCCGGAACCTTCTGTCCTGTTCTGCGGCAGTAATCCTTAACTTCCTCTGTCATATTGTCAGGAGAAAGGAAACACTCATCATTTGCGTCTACTCTTGACGGGAAATCCTTTGCTTCCTCTGCCATTGCGCAGATTTCTGCAAAGCTGTATGCATCATTTACTTCATGACGCACAGACTGGATCATCCAGAGTCCCATGATATTCTTCAGGTAACGGAAACGGCCTGCATAACCGCCTTCATTTGTGAAGTTCATCTCACAGCTCTTCTCAGAGCAGTCAGCTTCTTTTCTCTCAATTCCCATCAGTGACCATGTTCCGGAGCTGATGTAGATAAAGTCATCGTCATTTGCAGGAACTGCCAGTACAGCGGATCCTGTATCATGTGTTGCAGGTGCAACTACTTCCAGATCAAATCCCACTTCTTCCCTGATCTTATCTGACAGATGTCCGATGCCTGTTCCGGGCATGATCAGCTTCTGAAACATTTTTCTCGGATAACCGAGCATATCGATCAGTTCATAATCCCAGTCCTTAGTGATCGGGCTTACAAGCTGTCCTGTCGTAGCTTCTGTGTACTCACAGGTTTTCTGTCCTGTAAGAAGGAAATGGAAATAATCCGGCACATGAAGAAGTGTCTCCGCCTGTTCCAGATATTCCGGATGTTTCTTTTTCACTGCCATCAGCTGATAGATCGTATTATAATCAGCTTTCTGGATACCTGTTCTTGCATAAAGATCTTTCAGGGAAATTGCCTTATAAACTTCTTTATCCATTCCCTCTGTACGGTGGTCACGATATCCTACCGTATTTCCAAGAACTTTATCATCCTTGTCCAAAAGTACAAAGTCAACACCCCATGTGTCCACACCCATACTTACCGGAATCTTGCCGATTTCTTTACATTTCTTCAGACCATTTACTACCTCTTTGAAAAGACGGTCAAATTCCCAGCAGAGTTCTCCGTCTTTCTTTACCATTCCATTCTCAAAACGATAAATTTCTTCCAGAACCATTTTTCCGTTTTCCATATGTCCAATGATGTGACGTCCGCTGGATGCTCCGATATCTACTGCTAAATAATATGCTGCCATTGCAAAACCTCCTCAATATATGAATTTATACGCTTTTCATATCTGATGATTTCATTTTATCTCAACTTACTCCCCAAAATAAGAACCTTGTTTGTCTGAAAAAGTGTCCTTATTTGCTCTTTTGAAATCTATCGTCGAAATAAGTATCTTTACAACTTAATAAAATCATCATTTCCAATCATTGTTTTATTGTTTGAACAACAACGCCGCACTTGCCATACGGCAGTGCGGCGTCTGTATTTGTATTAATAATTAATACTTAATTCTAAGGATTCATTTCCTCTCGATATTTACTTATCGATTAGTCATAAAGGTTAGGAGCGATTTCTTCGCTGTCCATGTTTGTGGAATCATACCAGTATCCATCTGTAGGAACATCTTCAAGTTCC
>OJNJ01000909.1_pt1 | contig 17314 bp, 10 predicted proteins | sample 1597491 | NCBI WGS metagenome assembly OJNJ01 (sample SAMEA2452132, study PRJEB22498) | human gut metagenome | biome: human feces; feature: human gut; material: feces | place: Australia | collected 2012 | reverse complement strand
GGCCACCTGAAAGGAATCGATGATGATAAACTTCGGGCTTTTCGGTTTTTTCAGTCTGGCAATCACTTCCTCCAGACTGCCTTCTGTCACCACACGAAATTTACCCTGCACCTCATTCATCTTCAGATAACCCATACGCCGTTGGAAGCTTTGGTTGATTTTCTCTTCGTAACTCATGTACAGCACCGTCCCATAGTTGCACAGTTCCTTTCCAAGTTGCATCACAAAGCTGCTTTTCCCACTGGCACTGGCACCGCTGATGAACCACGAAGCGTTCTCTGCCGGGAACCCGAAAGGTTTGCTCCATTTCTCATCCCACGGCAGAGTAACCCATTTCTTGGCGGCTATTTCCTTCGGACTGTACGCACGCTTCATTATTCCGCTGTCATTTTAAGTTTCTCAATCTCGGTATAGACTCTTCTCAAACCACCGCATGTCTTCCGTACAATCTGGGCTATATCAGCCCCCGCAGGAGCATTTACCTTGGCTACAATACGTGCCTGGTTGTTCAAGAACTGTTCGCGCTCCTTTCCATCATCCGGAGTCACCTTGCTGTACCGGTCACCATAACGGCTCAACATTTCGGTATAGCCCACCTTCTTGCCTTCGATGGCGCGGTTGATCTTCTCCTTTAATCCGTCGGCACCCATCATATACCAGGCACAGCAGCGTTCCGTAGCGTTCCAAAGCGCCTTTAACTCCAGGAAGGCTTCATACTGCAGGTCCCCGGCTTCATCCAGGATAACCAGGGGCGTATCAATCGTGCGCAGGTAGGCCACCAGATCCTCATACACGTCGCTATAGCGTCCGTTGCTGGTCACACCGAATTCCTTGGCAATGTAGCGTATCAGCTTCAGTTTGGTCTTCACCTGGCTGCAGTCCACATATACGGCGTGCTTGTGCTGCTTCACGTAAGCTTTCGCTGTAAAGGTCTTGCCGATATTGGGCATATCGCACAGGATGGCACTCAGCCCGCTTCCCTGGCACACTTCCAGCTGCTTGCTCACAAACACGTAGGTCGGGGTCTGTGCTGCCAGCCAAGGTATTTCTGTACGCAGTTGCACGCCTAATCTTCGGGCTATACCTACCCAGTTGGCATCACTGACCTGCTTTTCATAATTGCCCCGCTTGATGGCATTGTAAACGCTGGGGGCTATGCCCAGTGCCGTGGCATGGCGGTTGTCACTGGGATAATTTTCACGGTCGGCGGCTATCGCTGCCACAATACGTTGCTTTACTTCATTTGTTATTTCCATTTGAATGCTGTTTTAAATTCGTTCTAACGTCGTTAATTATATCTTGGCTACTGCATCATGCTCGAAGGCACTGATGTCCATATAGGCTGAGTAATCTTCTTCCTCGGCTTGTGCAGGAAGGGGAACGGCTTCCGCCTGTACCTCTGTTATCAGCTTTGCCTCCTCTTTGGCAAGGATGCCCACACGCTTGATCTTGCCGTCCTTCATCATCTTGTCGAATTGAGCTACATACTTGGACTGTTCGGTATAGGCTGCCTTGTCGTACTCGGTCTGCTCGGCTGTATTCTCATTGTAACGGGCTACGGGCTTGCAGGTGGCGATATATCGTCCGTTCTGGTAGATATATACCTCGTTGATGGTTCCGTCGGCATCGGGCAGATAATAGGCATCTACCTTGTAGTTCCTCGGCTCCAGCTTTTCGATGATTTCCGGGCTGGGCAGTCCGTATTGGTTGTACATCACCGTGCAGTAGGTGTTCTGCCGGATGGTTGTTTCGGTGTGCTGTCCGATGAACCGGTAAAGAACGGCCTTGTCCCAAGGTGCAAGGTTCGGGTTCTGATGGGCGCAAAGCACATCCCAACGGCTCATGCCCGGATAGCGCTTTTGGTTGGGGTGAGGCTGTGCGTTGAAGGTCTCAATGGCGCGTATATCATCGGCTACCAATTCTTCATAACTATAGGTCTTCACCTTGTAGGTGTTGTTCTTTTCGTCATACACCTTTTCTTCCTTCGGGCGGTTGGCGACTATATATCGTCCGCAGTTTCGGGGACAAAACGCGGAGACGGTTACCCGTATTTATTTGACAGCTTGCAGGTGAAGGATGTTAAAGCGATAGGCTCAGACCTTATACTCATCAATGATTCTTCGACTGTGGTGCTTGATTCTACAGCTCGTAAGGTAAGTGAAATACAGCATACATATTCGACCCCTTTGTGTTATGGGAACTCGGGTAGAGTTTTGCTTGCCGATATCGGAGGCAATACATTTAAAATTATGTCCAAGACCAAAACTCTTTACGAGGGGACAACAGATAAGAAAATAATATCGGCTGCAATAGGTAAAAACGGTACTGCGGCAATTGCTACGCGCGGAACAAATTCACAGTCGGATTTAACCGTTTATAATAAAAATCAAAGAGTGATATTCAGTTGGAAGTGTGCAAAAGAAAATATTGTAGCAATTGACATATCTGATAACGGTAAGCTTGCTGCAGTATCCGTTGTCGGTGCTGAGAACGGAGAGCTTTATTCGAGAGTACTTATTTTTGATTTTTCATACGAAGAGGCAGTAAGCGAATTTGATTTTGGTTCTGATATAATCTCAGGAGTGAACTTCTTAAAAGGAGATACACTTCTTATAACCGGCGAGAATGTTTTTTCTATTGTAAAAAACAAGACAGACAAGCAAGATGAGGACCTTTCTTTAAATTCTCTTTCGCGTATTTCTGTTTCGGATAACAATGTGGTTGCGGCTGTGCTCTCAAAATACGGCAGTTCTTCAGCCAAAATTTTAAATGTGTATAACAGAAATGGGGAAAAGCTGTTTACTGTTGATATAGCAAGTGCCGTTAAATCGGTTTCGTGTGATAATCAACGAGTGAGTGTGTTGACCGATTCGGATTTGATTTGTTTTGATATGAAGGGAAACGAAGTCAGCAGACATTCGGTTGAAAGTGATGGTATACGCTGTTTTTCTGACGGTACTTATACGTATGTATATTCCACGTCTAAGATTTCCGCATATAGTACAAACAGCAATTCCGAGGATGACACGGCAACAGTCAATGATAATAGTTAACATTTTGTTAATTTGTCTTTTGGGCTGTTGTATGGTAGTATAATATTTGTTACGGTGGTGATAATTTGGGCATTTATATAGATACGGCACTTTTAGCAATTATGTTGATTTTTCTTATTGTTTCGGCAAAAAGAGGCTTCTTGATTACTCTTTTGGAGGTGCTTGTTTTTGCGATTGCCGTTATTTCAGCCGCAAATTTGTGCAAGCCCGCGGCGAATAGTATTTATGACACTTTTATAGGCCCTAATATCACCGAAAAAGTATCTGCATCTCTTTCGGAAAACTCTGATATTATGTCATCTGCCGGCAAAGCATCTGCTGTGGTAGATAATTTACCGAAGATTATAAAGAATTATATCTTACGAACAGATCCTGATGAAAACAACATTACGAGCGAAATATTGAACGGGGATTTTTCCGGCACCGACGCTGCTGAAAAATTGAGCAGTGATATTGCAAAACCGATAGCGGTAACGGTACTGTCGCCTGTTATTTTTCTGCTTTTGAGCATTGTTTTGTCTTTGCTTTTAAGTGTAGTGGCAAAATGGCTCAATAAAATATGCAAGTTGCCCCTTATAGGGACTGCAAATACTGTTTTAGGAGGTGTTTTCGGAATACTTAAAGGGCTTATCGCGGTATATTTTATCGGTATTATTCTGTTGCTTTTATCCGCGAACAGCAAGCAAAATACTTCTTTTTATGAAGCTGTAAATAATTCTGCTATTATTACAATTATACAGAACCACAGTGTTATACCCATCGGGTGAGATACTACATAATTAAGTATTAAAATAACAATTTAAGGGGTAAACTTATGAAAGAAAATTTAAAAAGACTGTTTACAGGCTGTCTTACCGTTCCAAATCTTTTGTCACTTATCAGAATAATATTAATTCCCGTATTCGGGGTGTTATTTTATCATGACCATGTATTGGCAGCGGTAATAGTTTTGGCAGTGTCAGGACTTACAGATTTGTTCGACGGTAAGATTGCCCGTCGCTTTAATCAGGTCAGTGAGCTTGGAAAAATACTTGATCCCATAGCAGATAAGCTGACACAGATGACTATAGCTATTGTGCTTTTCCTTGAGTTTAATAAATCAACCAATCCTACTATGAAATGGTTCAAATGGGTATTTCTTTTCTTTATTGCAAAAGAATTGCTTATGGTGCTTGTCGGTGCAATTATGATAGGCATCGGTCTTCGCCCGAGTGCAGCGGTAATGTGGGGCAAGGTTGCGACAACGGCATTTTATGGTGTTATGATTCTTGTTATTGCATTCGGACCGGAAGTCGGAGCTCTCAGAGCGTATTTTACACTTCCTGATCCTGTTATGATAGCTCTTGTAATAATTGCCGCTCTTTTGACATTTGCCGCTCTTCTCAGTTATGTACCTAATACCATGCAGCAATTTAAAGAGAAAAAATTAAAAAAGCAAACTAAGAAAGAGGATTAACAATCAGATGAACAAAAATATGCTGTGCAGCAGATGCCATAAAAATCCTGCTGTATTTTTCATCTCAAAAATAGACGGCGACAAAACCACCAATGAGGGCCTTTGTATAAAATGTGCTATGGAACTGAACATCGGTCCAGTAAAGCAAATAATGGATCAAATGGGTATCTCGGAAGATGAGATGAACGACGTTGCCGAGCAGATGAATCAGATGATGGAAAATCCGGACGGTATTGAAGGGTTTCAACCCGGCGGTGCTTTGCCGTTATCATTTTTACAAGGAATGTTTCCGGAGAAAAGCGATGATACCGAAGACGGTTCCGACGGCTCGGAGCCGGAAGATACATCAAATGATGGGGATAATACAAAAGGCAAAAAGAGGAAAGGTACAAAAAACAAGAAAAGAAAGTATTTAAATCTTTATTGTACCGATCTTACGGAACGCGCAAGAGAGGGTAAGCTTGATAGAATTATCGGCAGAGATAAGGAAATTTACAGAACGATTCAAATACTGTGCCGCAGAACAAAGAACAACCCTTGTCTTATAGGTGAACCCGGTGTCGGTAAGACTGCCATTGCCGAAGGGCTCGCTCTTAAAATTGCAGCAGGCGATGTTCCTGCAAAAATAGCCGACAAGGAAATTCATTTGTTAGACCTTACCGCGTTAGTTGCCGGAACACAATTCCGTGGTCAGTTTGAGAGCCGTATTAAAGGACTTATAGAGGAGGTTAAAAACGAGGGTAATATTATCCTCTTTATCGATGAGGTTCACAATCTTGTCGGAACAGGCGACAGCGAAGGAACAATGAATGCCGCTAATATTTTAAAGCCTGCTCTTTCACGTGGCGAAATACAGGTCATCGGTGCAACGACCTTTAATGAGTACCGTAACAATATCGAAAAAGATGCGGCGTTGGAACGCCGTTTTCAGCCTGTTAAGGTAGAAGAACCGTCAATCAACGATACGTATGATATGCTCCTTGGAATTAAGAAGTATTACGAGGATTATCATAAGGTGAAAATCTCTGATGATTTGGTTTATCGAGCCGTTACTTTGTCCGAAAGATATATTACCGACAGATTTTTGCCGGATAAAGCCATAGATTTGCTTGACGAAGCTTGCACTTGTGCGAACCTTAGAAACAAGGCTATAAGTGACTATGAGTTATTCCTTAAAAAGCGTGATGAATTAAAGAGCGAAGAGGAAGAGCTTACGTCTAAGGCAGAAACAACCACAGAGGATGCCGAACGCGATAAGGTGTATAAGGACTTGGCAACGGTTAAGACCGAATTACTGTCGTATGACGGAAAAGAAGACGAATTAAAAGAAAAAGCCTCTCACAACGATGTAAAAGAGGAAGACTTGGCAAAGGTTATAAATCTTTGGACGGGTATTCCCGTTACCAAAGTTATGGAGGGCGACATAAAGCGCCTTGCCGGGCTTGAGGATAGACTTAAAGCACATCTCATCGGTCAGGATGAGGCAGTGGACCTTGTTGTTGCGGCTATTAAGCGCAACAGGGTGCAATTATCCGTCCAGAGAAGACCCGCTTCGTTTATTTTTGTCGGTCCTACCGGTGTCGGAAAGACCGAACTTGTTAAGCTGCTCTCGAAAGAACTTTTTGACACGCCTGAAACTCTTATCAGGCTTGATATGTCAGAGTTTATGGAAAAACATTCCGTATCAAGACTTATCGGATCTCCTCCGGGATATGTGGGATACGACGAGGCAGGTCAGTTAACCGAAAAGGTCAGAAGGAAGCCGTATTCCATTATTCTGTTTGATGAGATTGAAAAAGCTCATCCTGATGTTATGAATATACTTTTGCAAATCCTTGACGAAGGAAAGACAAATGACGCTCACGGAAGAACCGTCAGCTTTGCAAATACCGTTATTATTATGACCTCCAACGCCGGCAGCGAAAGAAGAGAAAGTGCACTCGGCTTTGCTAAAGCTCCGTCCGATATTAAAAAAGAAAATGCCATTAAGGGGCTTAGAGAATTTTTAAGGCCGGAATTTATTGGCAGAGTTGACGAAATAGTTGTATTTAATGAGTTGACTGAGGATAACTATAAAGATATTGCGAAGCTGATGCTTTCGGAGCTTTCCGACTCTCTAAAGGAAAAAAGTATATCGTTCGGGTACAGCGACGATGTTCCGGCTCTTTTGGTTTCAAAAATGGATGGTACCGTAAGAGGTGCTAGAGATCTCAGAAATGTTATTCGACGTAATGTTGAGGATAAAATATCTAATTATTTAGTTGACAATTATGATAAACCGTTGAAGGCTATTAACTTGTCTGCAGACGGCGATGAGGTTATCCTCGAAACAAAATAATAAAAAATAAGTGGCAGGTGGCAGCCTGTCGCTTATTTAAACGGATGTGGTAAAATGAATCTTATGATAGCCTCCGACATACACGGCTCGGCGATGTATTGCAAAAATTTAATGGAAGCGTTTGACCGCGAAAAGGCTGACCGTCTTCTTTTGCTCGGCGATATTTTATATCACGGACCGAGAAACGATTTGCCGGAAGAGTATGCACCGAAAAAGGTGATTTCTATGCTTAACGATGTGAGAGACAGGCTTTTTTGTGTGCGCGGCAACTGCGATACCGAAGTAGACCAAATGGTTCTTAACTTCCCGATACTTGCCGATTACTGTATAATACCGGTAGGCGATAGGCTTGTTTATGCAACTCACGGTCATAATTTTAATTTGAATAACCTTCCGCCGCTTTGCAGAGGAGATATTTTACTTCACGGACACACTCATATTCCCGCATGGGAAGAATTCGGAGAAAATAATCTTTATTTGAATCCCGGTTCGGTTTCAATTCCGAAAGAAAACAGTGCTCACGGATATATGCTTCTTGTAAATGAAGAGTTTATTTGGAAAACGCTTGACGGAGAAGAATACCACAGTTTAAAAATATAAATAATTTAGATGATTACTTAAAATCCGCAGAGCCTTGGCTCTGCGGATTCCTTTTTATACTATTGTGCCTTTATCAATATTAAACTTAAAGGTGTGTTCAATACCGTCCTGTGTGTATACGAATTTCATTATTCGTTTGTTCTCGTTTAAAAACTCGGCGCTTTTAACATCGATTTTGCTCTTTTTAAATGTGTCGAGAAGTACTGACATTTGCTCATCGCTATATTTTCCGACATTATCAGATGTAAATAAAACGCTGCCGAAAACCTTGTTTACAGTTGCTATTATCTTGCGCTGCTCAAACGTGCAATGGATGTTTTCGTCTCTCAAGAGGAAAACGTCCGGGTCATTGAGAAATGCTCTGCCGTCAAGCTGCCGGCGGAATATGGAATTGCCGAGGGTGTGGTACGTTGAGATGAATTCTCTGTTAGAAAAGAACGGAACTTTCCATCTAAGCCCCATATCCGCACCGATACGGCAATAATCTACTTTGCCGAATGCCGGCATCAATGGAACGCCGCAACCGAGTATCATTTTTTCGCCGACACATTCGCGCAGAAAATCCATAGCCTCACACATAAGCTGGCCGCGGCTTTTGCCGTGATTCGGTATTATTGCGGCAGCATATAAAAAGTCAAGCTTAACTAAATCAAACCCCCAATCATTCAGAATGACATCGAAAAAGTGTTTGATATAGTTTTTAACCTCCGGAACTTCAATGTCCAGGGCGTAAAAGCCTCCCCAGTTAATTCCGCAAGTTACCGGATGACCGTTTTTCTTGCGAATGAGCCAATCGTGGTGCTGCGTAGCGGTTTTGGAAGTGAACTCTGCGCCGAAAGGAGCCAGCCAAAGGCCTGCAAGCATTCCTGTTGCATGAATCTTGTCGGCAACAGATTTCATACCGTTAGGGAATTTCTTATTGTCTATAGTGAGCCAATCACCGGTTGCCGATTGATATCCGTCGTCTATCTGAAATATATCGATATCGGATTTCACCTTTGATAACGCCTCGAGGTCGTCAGATACTATTTTTTCATTAATTTTGCTGTAATAGTTATACCATGTGGTATATCCGTTTTTGGGGGTCACAGAAGGCTTGGGTATATTAAGCTCGTCAAACCAATTATCGAAAACGGAATCCTCGTCGCCCACATATTCTGCGAAATTTAAAACTTCATATTCACCGTCAACAATTACTCCTTCAAGGTCTTTTTGTACGGTTATCATATTGCTGTTGAAATCGGCGGTAAATATTGTATATCCGGTTCTCTCAGTCAATGAGGCGAAAAGATCGTATTCTTCACCGTTCCTTACATACATATAAGAAAAGCCCTGAAAGACGCCGCGACGACTTACATTGTCATCGAATGTATAAGCTCCCGCCGCTCCGAGGAGGGTGCGCCTGTAAGCAAAGCTTATAGGTCCGAATGTGTGTGACTGTCTCTCATCTTTAAACATTTCACGACATTCAGTCCAAGACTGATACCCATTGACAAAAACTCTGCTGTCAGCTTTGAAGTTGTATGGAATGCTTGCTGTCAGATTTAAAATTTCCAATGGGACAAAAGCTGCCATTTTAAGTGAAATATGGCTTTTGGTTGCTTTATAAGTAATTTTGAAATGTTCGGTTTCAAAAAGATTGGTGGAAAAAACAGCTTTTCCTACCTTATATTCCAAATTGAGCTTGAATTTTTCCATGGGTTCCTCCTTTGTGTTCCGTGAGAATTTTAATAGTCTCGCTCGGTTTATGCTAAACCTTTTTTATTATAGCATAACAAAAAATAATATTCATCATTTTTTTAATTTGTTTGACGAGGAAAAGTCCTTGTGTTAAAATCAATAAAAAGCTATCGGAGATGAGCAATATTGGATATTCACGAAAAATACGAGTATTGGCTGACGTTTGATGACAATACCAAGAATGAACTGGAATCAATAACAGATAAAAAAGAGATTGAGGATAGATTCTATAAGGATTTGGAATTTGGTACCGGTGGCTTGAGAGGTATTATGGGAGCAGGTGCCAACAGAATCAATAAGTATACTGTCGGCAAAGCTACAAAAGGTCTTTGTGAGTATTTAAAAAACGAGTTTGCAGGAGAAAAAAGCGTTGTTATTGCTTATGATTCACGCAATAATTCGAAGGCTTTTGCGGAATGCGCCGCAGAGGTTCTGTGCTATAACGGGATTAAGACCTTTCTTTTTGAGGAGATTATGCCCACTCCCGTACTTTCTTTTTCAGTAAGATACTTAAATTGTAATGCCGGAATAGTTATTACCGCAAGTCATAATCCGAAAGAATACAACGGTTATAAAGTGTATGATAAATACGGTTGTCAGCTTGTTCCGCAATATGCCGATAAGGTTATATCATATATCAACAATGTTAAAGATATAAAGTCCGTAAAGCATATGAATTTAAATATGGCACTGTCAAACGGTTATTTGACCTATATAGGAGATGAAGTGCTTAACAGCTATATTTCGGAAGTTGAAAAAATGGCTGTTTACAAAGAAGCGTCCGACTTAAAGATAGTTTATACCCCTTTGCACGGAACAGGCAATATTCCCGTCAGGAAAGTATTGTCCGATATGTCGTTTGACGTCTCTGTTGTCAAGGAGCAGGCTGTTGCCGACGGTAATTTCACAACAGTCAGATCACCGAACCCGGAAGAGAAGGATGCGCTTAATATGGCACTTGAACAGGCCAAAAGAGCAAATGCCGATTTGGTTATAGGAACCGATCCGGATTGTGATCGAGTTGGTGTAGGTGTTTTACATAATGGGGAATATACTTTGCTTACCGGCAATCAAACCGGAGCATTGCTTGTGGATTTTTATCTCAAATTTAAGAAACAAAGCTTAAATCCGAAGTCAACACTTGTTAAAACGATTGTTACAAATGATTTGGGCGCGGAAATTGCACGGAAAAACGGCTTGAATGTTGTTGAGACTTTGACCGGATTTAAATATATCGGTGATCAGATTACCAAGTATGAAAAAACAGGCGAGAACGAGTTCTTGATAGGGTATGAAGAGAGCTATGGCTACCTCGTCGGAACATATGCGCGAGACAAAGATGCGGTTATCGCTTCAATGCTAATATGCGAGATGGCGGCGTATTATAAGAAAAATAAAATGACGTTGGTAGACGCTTTAAATGTTCTTTATTCGGAATACGGGTTTTATCTTGATGCGCTTGATTATTTTGTTCTAAAAGGGAAAGACGGTGCATCGCGTATAAAGAATATTATGTCTTATTTCAGGGCTAATAAAGCAACCGTTTTTCCAAACATTACAGATGTTAAGGACTATAGTACGGGCATCGGCGATTTACCGAAATCAAATGTTTTAAAGTTTTTCCTTAAAGGCGGTTCTTGGATTGCCGTCAGACCATCGGGAACCGAGCCGAAATTAAAAATGTATTATTCCGTAAGGGGTATTGACTCTTCAACGTGCGAGCGTTCGCTTCAGAATATCCGAACAATTATAAACGGAATAATGGGTATGGATATTGAAACATATATAAAAAAAATAATAAGACCTAAAATTCAGGGCGACGGCGGTGAGGTTGAATTTGAGTCATTGTCTGATGACGGGACTTTGACTTTGATTTTCAGAGGAGAATGTTCTAAATGCCTTATCTTGAACAGATGCGTTGACTGGATAACGGAGGAAGTGCTGAAAAATACAAGTAAGCTTGTAAAAATAAAGGCAGTTCGTAAAAAACCGTATTTTTGGGATAACTGAGAGGAGTAATTATGGCACATATTAAAGTCGTCAGGCGCAGTATGCGTCCCGAAGAATGGAATGATCTCAGATTCGGTTGGCTCAAAAGATATATTATAAATGACAAAATACCGATAGATAATATAGTTATTAAAGATGCCCGTCAGGTTACGGAAAACAACTATGAGTTTTATTCCGAAGAATTCAGACCGCTGAAAAAAGGAGACTTGTATTTTACTCCGGACGGCACAGCATTTATAAAAGCAGAAACGGAAGTGCCCGACAGTTTAAAAAACAAAGAACTTTGGCTTTACCTCAAAACGGCTGCCGAAATTATCGTCAAGGCTAACGGTAAGTTCGTTGGAGGTATAGACCCAAACCGAGACAGAGTGCTTCTTACACCGTATATTGGTACTCCGGATAAAATTAAATTTGAAATGCAGGGATACAACCGTTCTAAACCCGACGATGAAAGAAATCCGGAGTCGTTAGCGGTTCGCGGTTGCAGGCAGATTTTTAACGGCGCGTACCTCGTAACGATTGACCGCGATGTACAAAGCCTTGTATACGATATTGAAACACTTTTGGACATAGCAAAATCGGAATTGTTCAACGAGGACTATCGAAAATTTGTAAATACCGAGCTAAACAATGCGCTTAATCTGATTGATTTTGACACGGACAGCAGACCTACGGGGATAAAAGAAGCAAAAAAATATGTCAATGATGTCATTTTTGCAAATAGAGACTATAAGGGTAGCGGTGATGTTGCACTTGTAGCACATTCGCATCTTGATATAGCGTATTATTGGCGCAGAATTCATGCTGTTCAAAAGAATTTGCGTACTGTTTTGATACAGCTTCGCCTTATGGACAGATACCCCGAATTTAAATATACGCATACTCAGGCATATACTTATGAATCCTTAAAGCAGTATTATCCCGAAGTCTTTGAAGAACTCAAAAAAAGAGTTAAAGAAGGAAGATTTGAACCTGTAGGAGCTATGTATATCGAGCCTGATTGTAATATTCCGTCAGCCGAGAGCTTAATAAGGCAGTGCTTTTACGGGCAACTGTTTTTCAGGGAGAATTTCGGAAAAACCATAAACAATTGCTGGCTGCCTGATGTTTTCGGTAACAGTTGGATACTTCCTCAAATACTGAAAAAATGCGGAGTGGATTATTTTGTTTCTAATAAAATGTCCACTTGGAACGATACTAACCGTTTTCCTCACAATAATTTTATATGGAAAGGAATAGACGGCAGCGAAGTATATGCATGCGTTCCGCCCACACATTTTATTACTTGGAATATGCCGAGCCAAATACAGGAAAATTGGGAGGCGTATCAGGATAAAAATTCAGGCGGACAAACAATGTCTATGTTTGGCTACGGCGACGGCGGAAGCGGTGTTACCGAAGAAATGCTTGAGGTTATGAGGCGTTTTGATAAAATTTCCGTTATGCCTAAAACAAAGCATATGGGTGGAGCCGAATTTTTGGAAAAAAATCTTAAAGGCAATACTTCACTCGCTAAGTGGGACGGTGAACTGTACCTTGAAATGCACAGGGGGACATTCACAACAAAGGCGAACTTAAAAAAATTAAACAGAAGGCTTGAGTATAAAATACGCGAGGCGGAAATCATTTCTACGTTACGTGCAATGTCGGGCTTTGATTATCCCGGAGAAAAACTCAAGGAATGCTATAAAAAGCTTCTTATCAATCAATTTCACGATATTTTACCCGGCAGCCATATAAACCCTGTTTATAATGACGCCTTGGCAGATTATGTATACGTTGATAAAACTCTGAGCGGAATTATCGGCTACGGCGAAGCTTATTTTAATTCGCTTAACTTTAAGCGTAAAGAATTGACTTTCTTTGAAGATGAGGACGGAAGCGAGACGAGATTCGGAAAAAAGGGTTTTTGGACCGTACCCAATATAGCTCCTCTTGACTGTACAGTTATTGAAAAGCCTGACGAAGAATTCAGCGACGAATGGTGTATTGTTAACGGTAATTCGGCAGAAACACCGTTTTATAAAATCAAATTTGCTTCTGACGGTTCTATCACCGGGATGTATGATAAGAAACTTGACAGAGAATGGGTAAACGGAGCATTTAATCGCCTTGAAATATATGAGGATAATCCGGGTGTATATGATGCATGGGATATTTTACCGAATTATACCGATAAAATAATTCCGCTAAAGGTAGTTTCACCGCTGAAGCTTACGGAAAAAAGCGGAGAGGCTTGTTCCTTTAGAGTAACACTCGGCACCGAAAACAGCAAATGGGAGAGAATAATCAGGATATTCAGACGTTCTCCAAAAATCGAAGTCGAAAACAATGTTGATTGGCACGAAAAACATAAGCTCGCTAAGGTACTGTTTTCTCCGAATGTTTTAAGCCGTGAGGTCCTTTGTGATACCGGTGCGGGATTTATTGCGCGTGAAACTCACAAAAACACATCTTGGCAAAGTGCCCGCTTTGAATGTTGCCATCACAAATGGTTTGATGTTTCGGAAACTGACGGCGGTATAGCTGTGATAAACGACTCAAAATACGGAATAGGTATATCGGAAAACACTTTATCGCTTAGCTTGCTTCGCGCTACCGAGCGACCTGACCCTGAAAGCGACATAGGCAAGCACAGCTTCGCTTACCTTATTTATCCGCATTCCGGTTCGGCGGTTGATGCTCATATAAATGACATCGCATTTGAATTTAATATCCCGCTGACAAGGGCTGATGTTTCATGCCAAAATACATTTGACGGAATGTTCTTGCAGGCGATGAAACTTTCCGAAGACGGCGAAATGGTTGTTGTTCGTTTATCCGAACAGAACGGCAGACGCGGCAAAATGAAATTCCCACAGCAGGTTTATGTCCTTAATATGCTCGAAGATAAACTGTATTTGACAGATGAAATTGATTATAAGCCGTTTGAAATTATCACAATAGGCATATTAAGATGATAATTATTTAGAAGCATCATTGTATATGAGAAAACAGCCGCCTTATGGCGGCTGTTTTGATGTAAAAGCTTTAATTTGATATTGATATTTTATATGCAATTTCTTCAAGCTGTTCAATGCTCTCAAGGAGTCCTACGCTTTGGCGGTATTCGGCGGCATTTCTTATGCCTTTTATGTACCATGCGGCGTGTTTACGGGCTTCCTTTATGCCGATTTTTTCGCCCTTATATTCGCATATTTTTTTTACATGGTTTACCATAACGCGCATGCGTTCTGAAACGGGCGGCTCCGGTAAAATTCTGCCATCTGTCATATAAGCGTTTATTTGTGCGAAAACCCACGGTCTGCCGAGAGCACCTCTGCCGACCATCAGCAAGTCGCAGTTCGTTTTTTCAAACATAAGCGCAGCACTTTGACCGTCTGTAATGTCACCATTGCCTATTACAGGTATTGAAACGGCATTCTTTACTTCGCGAATTGCTTCCGTATCAACGGGGGGAGCATACATTTGTGTGCGCGTTCTTCCGTGTACTGTTATTGCGACCGCACCGTTTTTCTCAATCGTTGTTGCCGTTTTAACAGCATTTTTCGTTTCGTTATCCCAGCCGATTCTGATTTTAGCGGTTATTGGTTTATCTGTAACAGAGTAGGCACTTTTCAGTATTTCTCCGATTACATCAGGCGTTTTCAAAAGAGCCGAGCCGGAGCCGTTACCGGCTATTTTAGGCGCGGGACATCCGAAGTTAAAATCAATAAAATCCGGATTTTCGGTTTCAACCGATTTCACCGCTTTTTCTATAACTTCCGGTGAATTTCCGAATAATTGTATACCTGTCGGGCGTTCACCGTTTGTTATATGCATAAGCTCGTATGATTTTTTGTCGCCCATGGAAAGTGCTTTGGCACTTATCATTTCGCTCTCTGTAAAAGCGGCACCGTAACCTCTGCAAATTTCTCTGAATGCTCTGTCGGCAACGCCTGCCATAGGAGCCAACGCCGCAAATCCATCTATGTGTAAATTTCCGATATTCATAATAACAGCTTTCAATAGTTTTTTATAAAGTATATCACATACTAAAAATATTAACAACTTAAAAATATAGTGCATTCGTATGTGTTTTATGATACAATATATTGAAAATTTATTAGGAGAATGACAAATGAAACTGCTGGTTTTGGACGGGAACAGTATTATTAACCGTGCTTTTTACGGTATAAAGCTTCTGACAACCAAGGATGGTAGATATACCAATGCCATTTATGGATTTATGAATATATTTTATAAGCTGTGCGACGAGCTTCATCCCGACAGCGTTGCATTCGCTTTCGATTTAAAGGCACCCACATTCAGGCACAAAATGTATGATGAGTATAAGGCGGGACGTAAGCCCATGCCTCACGAACTTGCGGAACAGATGCCGGTCCTTAAAGACCTGCTCAGGGCGCTCGGATATAAGATAGTAACAAAAGAGGGGTATGAGGCAGACGATATTCTCGGTACTCTTGCTTTTTCCTGTAAGGACGGCGATGAATGTTATATTGCCACCGGAGACCGTGACAGCTTACAGCTTGTCGGAGATAATGTTAAGGTATTGCTTGCGTCAACGAAAATGGGCAGACCTGAAACCAATATTTATGATGTTAAAAGAATTAAAGATGATTACGGTGTTACTCCTCATCAATTGATAGACATTAAGGCGCTTATGGGTGACAGCTCCGATAATATTCCGGGAGTATCGGGCGTTGGGCAAAAAACAGCTCAGAGTCTCATTTCCGAGCTTGGCTCAATACAAAATATTTATGATAACATTGATACTATTGACATAAGGGAAACTTTACGCAATAAGTTGAAAAACGATAAAGAATCGGCTTTTATGAGCTACAAGCTCGGCGAGATTTGCAAAAGTGTTCCGATTGAGACCGATTACTCTTTTTATGTTCCGGACGAAGGTGACAAGGGTGAGGCTTTGTCTATTTTGCGTTCTCTTGAAATGTATAAGCTGATAGACAAAATCGGCTTAAATACCGTCACGTATGACGCTAAGCCGGAAAATACGACTGTAAAGGAATATAAAAGGGTAAACAGCTTAAATGACTTTTTGTTAAAAGCGAATAAGCTTTACTTTGTATACTCTGTTAAAGACGGTAGATTTGAAAGTCTTGCCGCTTGCAACGGCGATGACATATGTGAAGTAAATACCGAGAATGACAGCGAAGTCGAAGCTTTTATAAACATTCTCGAGGATGAAAATACAGAGAAATATACATTTAATATAAAGCCGCTGTATGCGTATGCATTTTCTCACGGATTTGAGATTAAAAATGTAAAAATGGATTTAATGCTCGCGGCGTATTTGCTTAATCCGTCGGCTAAGGATTATGACATTGAAAAATTGGCGGCAGAGTACAATGTGTACTATGAAGCTGATGGCGGCTTTTCGGCACTTTCCGAAACCGTATATCCTCTTACGGTGAAGCTTTCGGCTTTGTTGGAGGAACGTGACCAAACGGAACTTTTACGCAATATTGAATTGCCGTTGGCAGAGGTTCTTGCCTCCATGGAAAAAATCGGTATAAAAGTAGATAAAAGCGGCATTGAAGCTTTCGGAGATATGCTCGGTGAGAGAATAAAAGGGCTTCAAAGCCGCATATATGAACTTGCAGGTGAAGAATTTAATATTAATTCACCGAAACAGCTTGGTGTAATTCTTTTTGAAAAACTTGAATTAAAGCCTGTAAAGAAAACAAAGACCGGATATGCGACAAATGCAGATGTGCTTGAAAAGCTCAGAGATAAGCACCCTATAGTTAATTTTATTATGGAATACCGTCAGCTTGCAAAGCTGAAAAGCACATATTGTGACGGTTTGACGGCGGTTGTAAATCCGAATACGCACCGTATACATTCGGTGTTTACACAGACAGTAACCGTTACCGGCAGACTTTCATCTACAGAACCGAATTTGCAGAACATTCCGACGCGTACGGAGCTTGGCAGAGAAATCAGAAAAATGTTTGTTGCGAAAGATGGTTATGTGCTTGTGGATGCAGACTATTCACAGATTGAACTTAGAGTGCTTGCACATATCGCAAATGATGAAACAATGATAAATGCGTTTAGAAATAATGAAGATATTCACGCAGTTACCGCGTCACA